>Ga0098065_1000051_pt1 | contig 75958 bp, 67 predicted proteins | sample 25_taG_FD_75062 | JGI IMG/M metagenome (GOLD analysis project Ga0098065, IMG submission 75062) | Marine viral communities from Cariaco Basin, Caribbean Sea - 25_WHOI_OMZ | ecosystem: Environmental > Aquatic > Marine > Oceanic | place: Caribbean Sea: Cariaco Basin | collected 2014-11-08 | reverse complement strand
GCCAGACCGGACGAAGCGCTGGATTCGACCCTCAAGGAAAGTCATGAGCCAGTCGGCAGCGCGGGGCGCGCTGGGATAGGGTCGCAAGCCCTGACGGATCTCCCCTTCCTTGAGGATCTGGCGGGCCTGGGTTTCGAGGCGCTCGAAGAACTGGCTCGCCCGTTTGCGCAGGGCTTCGTTCTCGCCACTGAGGGCCTCGCCGGTCAGCACCCGGCAAAGCCCCGGATTGCGTTCAGCGAATACCAGCACCAGCCGGAGCAATTGCTTCAGGCGCACCTGGACATCTTCCTGCTCCTGGAGGATCAACTGGCAGCGGGAGAAGACGGTATCCTCGGCAAAGTCCACCAGTGCCTCGAACATCTTGCGCTTGCTGGGAAAATGCCGGTACAGGGCGGCTTCGGTAACGCCCACCGCCCTGGCGAGGCCGGCGGTGGTGATACGGGCACCCGGCTCCGTTTCCAGGATCTCAACCAAGGCCTGGAGGATGGCTTCCTTGCGACTGGGCTTCGGATTGGTCATGACAGGACTGCACTGCTCTGTTAAGGGGTAATGGGTTCGGGGCGGCCCTTTCCTCAGAAAAACGTGCCATCAATGGGCGATGACGCACTGGCGTAGGCCTTCTTCGGCATGCGACCCGCCAGGTAGGCTTCGCGGCCGGACTCGATAGCCAGTTTCATGGCCCTGGCCATGCGGATAGGGTCCTGGGCCTGGGCGATGGCGGTGTTCATCAGTACACCGTCGCAGCCCAGTTCCATGGCGATGGTGGCGTCGGAAGCCGTGCCTACCCCCGCGTCCACCAGCACCGGCACACTGGCGTTCTCGACAATCTGACGGATATTGTAGCGGTTCTGGATACCCAGGCCGGAGCCGATGGGCGCCCCCAGGGGCATGATGGCGATGCAGCCCATCTCTTCCAGACGCTTTGCCAGCAGGGGATCGTCCGAACAATAGACCATGACCTGGAAACCGTCGTTGATCAGTTCCTCGGCGGCCACCAGGGTTTCGGTCATGTTGGGATAGAGCGTTTTCTCCTCGCCCAGGACTTCCAGCTTCACCAGGTCGTGGCCATCGAGCAGCTCCCGGGCCAGCTTGCAGGTGCGCACGGCGTCTTTTGCGTTAAAGCAGCCGGCAGTGTTCGGCAGGATGGTGTAACTCGCCGGCGAAATCACATCCAGCAGGTTGGGCTCGTCCGGGTTCTGGCCCAGGTTGGTGCGGCGTACCGCCACGGTTACGATTTCTGCGCCACTGGCTTCGATGGCATGGCCGGTTTCCATCAGGTCCCGGTATTTACCGGTGCCCACCAGCAGCCGGGACCGGTAAACCCGGCCGGCAATTTCCAGGGGTTTGTCTTCCGGCAGTTGAATCTGGTTGTTCTGATCAGTCATTGGAATCCTTGGAGGTCTGGTAAGACAGCTTTCAAACGGGCACGACGCGGCTTCAGGCCTCAGCCGCCACCGATAGCGTGGACAATCTCGACCCGGTCGCCCTCATGCAGCCGACATTCGCTGTGCTGACTGCGGGGTACGATGTCTTCGTTTACCTCCACCGCCAGTCTCCTGCCGGTCAGGCCGAGTTCTTCAATCAGGGTTTGCAGGGTATACGGATCGGGAAGATCCCGGGGCTCCCCGTTTAGCATGATATTCATTACGGACTCACTCGCGGATGGATCGACGCGTTGCGGCTGCCACCAACAGGGCCCAGCCCACCATAAAACAGACGCCACCCAGGGGGGTAACCGGCCCTACCCAGCGGATCTCGGTCAGCACCAGCAGGTACAGGCTGCCGCTGAACAGCAGGGTACCCGCTAGGAAGAAACCGGCCGCCGCACCCAACAGGCGACGGGACAGTCCGGCCACCGAGAGCAGCGCCACCAGCACCAATGCAATAGCATGGTACATCTGATAGGTGACGGCGGTTTGGAAGACTTCAAGGCCCCGCTCACTCACCATACCCCGCAGGCCATGGGCCCCAAAGGCACCGGCCATCACCGCGAGCAGGGCCAGCAGTGCGCCTGCTGCCAGCCACGTTCGCTGGACAGGGGCGGGAAACCGGCCGTTGTCAGCAGTCACAATGAATCCTCTCGCCGGTATCCAGGTTCATAACGGTCAGCTTGCCGCCCCAGACACAGCCGGTGTCCAGGCCGATGTATCGATCACTGCCGGTTTCCCCCTCCAGGGCCGCCCAGTGGCCGAAAATGACACGGACATCGTCAGGGCGCGGGTAACTGAACCAGGGGGCGTAACCCGCCGGGGAATTGCCGGCCGACTCCTTGGTGGCCAGTTCAAGGGTGCCATCCTCGGCAATAAACCGCATACGGGTAAAATAGTTGGTAATCATGCGCCAGCGATCCATGCCCTGCAGGTCATCCTGCCAGCGCTCTGGATAGTTACCGTACATTTCACGGAAGTAGTCCTCGACATCCGGTCCGCGCAGGACAGCTTCCAGCTCCCGGGCCAGGGCAACACCCTGTTCGACGCTCCAGATATGGGGCAGCCCGGCATGGGCCATGATGAAATTTCGCTGGCTGTCGTGAACGCAGATATTCTGCTGCAATAGCCAGCCGAGCAGGTCGTCGTGGTCAGGCGCGTCGAGGATATCGTGCAGGGTGTCCTTCTTCTTTACGTTGTGGCCCCCCAGGGCCACGGCCAGCAGGTGCAGGTCATGGTTGCCGAGTACCACCACGGCGGAACTGCCGAGGTTACGGATGTAGCGCAGGCTTTCCAGGGATGAAGGGCCCCGATTGATGATATCCCCTGCCACCCAGAGCCGGTCCCTGGAGGGCGAGAAATCCACCTTGTCCAGTACGTCCAGCAGCCGTTCATAACATCCCTGGATGTCACCAATGGCGTAGTCAGTCATGGTCTGCCTCATGCACGGTGTCGGCCTGTGGCCGATTCTCCACCAGGAAGTCAGCAATAGCGACGAACTCGGCCAGGCTCAGGTTCTCGGGTCGCAGCCCATCATTAATGCCAAGCGCCTGCAATTCCTCGACACTGACAAGGTTACCCAGCGATTTGCGCAGGGTCTTGCGCCGGGCGTTGAATGCGGTACGCACCACCATCTGCAGGGTGGCCAGGTCCCGGGCCGGATGCGGCAACTGTTCATGGGGAACCAGGCGCACAATGGCCGAGTCCACTTTCGGTGCCGGCCGGAATGCTCCGGGGCCTACCTCAAACAGTGGCTGAACCTTGCAGAAATACTGGGCCATTATGCCGAGACGCCCGTAGTGATTATCACCCGGACCAGCGGCAAGGCGCTGCACCACTTCCTTCTGCAGCATGAAGTGCATGTCTTTCACCACGCCCGACTGCTCCAGCAGATGGAAGATCAGCGGTGTGGAGATGTTATAGGGCAGGTTGCCCACAATGCGCAGAGGCCCGTCCTGCGCCAGTTCGCTGAAATCAAACTTGAGGGCATCTGCCTCATGGATACGGAAATCAGGATAGTTGAAGAACTTGGTACGCAGCACCGGAATAAGGTCCCGGTCCAGCTCCACAACCTGAAGCCGTGGATTGACCGCCAGCAGCTCCTCTGTCAACGCCCCCAGCCCCGGCCCTATTTCTACCATCTGGTCATCCGGCTTCGGGTTTATCGACCGGACAATGCGCTCGATCACACCTGGATCATGAAGGAAATTCTGCCCGAAACGCTTACGGGCCTGGTGGCCGGCTTTGTTACTCACTGACCCGCTCCTCTGGCTGACTGGTGCTCACGACGATAACGGGCCATCTGTTCGCCCACCCGGATCGCCGTATGCAGGCTACCTGCGTCGGCCTTGCCGGTGCCCGCCAGGTCCAGCGCTGTGCCATGGTCCACCGATGTTCGCACGATAGGCAGCCCGAGGGTGATATTCACCGCCCGGCCAAAGCCCTGGAACTTCAGTACCGGCAGGCCCTGGTCATGGTACATGGCCAGCACCGCGTCGGCATCATCCAGCCAGTGGGGCGTGAACAGGGTATCGGCCGGTAACGGCCCGGTCAGGTCCATACCTTCACGGCGCAGGCTGTCCAGGGTTGGCTCGATGACCTCAATCTCCTCCCGGCCGAGGTGACCACCCTCCCCGGCATGGGGATTGAGGCCCGCAACCAGGATGCGCGGCCGGGCAATACCAAAAAAGGTTTTCAGGTCCTGGTTCAGGATGCGCGCCACCTGGGTGATACGCCCTGCGGTAATCGCCGCCGGTACATCCTTCAGGGGCAGGTGCGTCGTTACCAGGGCAACCCGCAGCTCTTCCGTGGCCAGCATCATGACGACCCTCTCCACACCGCAGAGTTCCTGCAGGAACTCGGTATGGCCGCTGAAGGCAATACCGGCCTCGTTGATCACACCCTTGTGAACCGGGGCCGTTACCATGCCATCAAAGGTGCCATCCAGGCAGCCCCGGGCGGCAATGGTCAGGGTGTCCAGGACATACTGGCTGTTACCCCGATCCAGCCTGCCTGCGGTGGTATCCGCAATGCCAGCCACATCCAGTACCGACAGCTGGCCTGCCACGGTCTGTACCCGGGCCTCCGGCTGCCAGGCATGCAAGGTTACGTCGAGACCCAGCAAGGCTTTCCGGTCTTCCAGCAGCGCCATGCTGGCCACCACAACCACCTGCTGCGAGCGGGGTTCAGTGGCCAGCTGCAGGCAAAGCTCAGGGCCGATTCCGCCAGGCTCACCCGCTGTCAGTGCCAGGGTGACCGGTGCGGTCATGAGTTCTTGATCTCCACATAGGCCTCGTCGCGGATTTCCCGCAGCCAGTTCTGCAGCTCTGTCTCGTACTTGCGACGATACAGCGCTTGCTGTGCCTCAGACCGGCGTACCTGGTCGCTGATGTCCTGGCGACGGCGCTCCTGCACTTCCAGGATATGCCAGCCGAACCGGGAGCGGAACGGGCGGGTTACCTCACCCACCGGCGCGTTCAACATCGTCTCTTCGAAAGCTGGCACCATCTGGCCAGGGCTGACCCAGCCCAGGTTGCCCCCGTCAGAACCGGACCCCGGGTCGTCGGAGAACTCCCTGGCGAGCGCCGCAAAATCCGCACCGTTTTGAAGTTGCTGGTAGAGCTCGTTAATCTGCTGTTCAGCCTTGGCATCCGATACCACCTCAGTGGGCCGAACCAGGATGTGGCGGACCCTGGCCTGCTCGATCACATTACGAGCCTCGCCACCGCGGCGATCCAGCACCTGCACGATGTGGAAACCACTGCCACTCTGCAGCACCTCGGAGGGCTGATTTACTGGCAGGTCCGGAACCACGTCCGTCACCAGGGTGGGCAGGTCCGAACGGCTGCGCCAACCCATCACCCCGCCCTCCAGGGCATTACTGGCATCGGATTCGGCCACCGCGGCGGACTGAAAATCACGGCCATTGGCGATTTCTTCCCGCAGCCGCTCGGCTTTCTCACGGGCACGGGCCACTTCCTGGTCATCGGAGAAATTGTTCACCGATACCAGGATATGAGCCAGCAGGTATTCCGTGGTGGTGTCAGCCTGGCCACCGGCCTGCTGCAACAGGTTATCCACCTCACGGTCTGTTACCCGGACCCGGCTGTCGACCCGGCGTTGCTGAACCCGGCTGACCAGCATTTCCCGACGGATCTGCTCACGGGCTTCCTGGTAGGTAACACCTTCGGCCGCAAGCTGGTCCTCGAACTCCTGCACTGTCATGTTGTTGCTCTGGGCGATGCGGTTGATCGTTTCGTTCAGCTCGTTGTCGCTGACCCGCATGCCCATGTTGTCGGCCATCTGCAGCTGGATGTTCTCGGTAATCAACTGGTCCAGCACCCGCTCCTCCAGCACCTGGCGCGGGGGCAGCCCCGTGCCCTGGGCCTGAAGCCTGGAGCGAATGGTATTGACCCGGGCATCCAGCTCGGACTGGAGGATAACCCCGTCATCAACAATCGCGATGACCCGGTCCAGCAGTTGCCTTTCAGCCTGGGCAGTGGTCGCCAACAGCAGCATTGCCGCCACCAGCCATGTCTTGAATCCTGTCAGGCCACGGTTTGCCTGCATATGTACCTCGTTCATGGATTGATGTTCTGTGTGCCGAAACGCCGGCGTTCCCGCTCGTTGTAACCAATGAAGACATCGGACAGGGTACTGCTGGTTCCCCCGGAGCCGCCCAGCCCCTTGAGCTGTATCTGGAATACGATACGGTTGTCCATTTCTCCTTCGTCTTCCAGTGTATCGCCAGTCAGGTATGTCTGATTGATCAGCTGAAAGCTCCAGCAACAGCTGTTGTATTCAAAGCCTGCCAGTGTACCTACGGTCTGATCCAGCTGTGAATCATAGACCCACCGGCCAATCAGGCTGATGTTGTCGGTCACCGGGAAAATTGCGCCCACGTCCATTTGCTCAAAACGGTTATCGGGATTGTCTCCCCGGGAATAGGTATGCCCTGCGCTGACCAGGTAGCGATAGTCCGGTGAATGGTATGCCAGTACACTGCGGCCTTCCTGGGTATGGTTCTCCCGCGGGTCCCACAACCCGGACACCCGGATATCCAGGGTATCAAGCGGACGGAGGACTGCCTCACCCGCGTAGGGGGATTCGCTTCGGGTTTCCGCGCCGCGCCCGAACAGCGTCACCTCCCGGTCATCATGGTAATACACCTGTCCGACACTGAAACGGGCAGTTTCTACCCCGGTTACCATATCGTTGAAGCGGCTGGTCAGCGCAACCACGGTCTGGTTGGCATCTCCGATGCGGTCACCGCCAACGAACCGGTTCGGCTGGAACAGGTTATCGAAGCGGAAGGAGCGCAGGCCGGCATCAAAGTTGGGTATGTAGTTCTGGTCCTCTTCAGGGTCTGACCAGGCGTGGTAGAGGCGCGGCTCCAGTGACTGATTATAGTTCCGGCCAAACAGGCTGGTCTCGCGGTCCAGGTAGATACCACTGTCCCACTCAGCAACGGGTACGGTACGGTCGAAGGACCCGTCACCCAACTCATAGTCATCCAGCTCATACCAGGTCTGGTCGACACTGACGGAAGGCCGGATATAGCCCCAGATTGACCTTAGCGGCAACGCCACCTCCGGCACGGCCCGGGTCCGTTGCCCGACGGCCTTGTCCAGTCCGGTCAGGTCAGCGTTGTCCCGGTCAAACCAGCTGTACTGACTGTCAATTCCAAGTTCAAAGGGCCCGACAGGCGCAACCGCCCCGTAGATAATTTCCGGCAACTGATCATAGGGCTTGCTCCTGTCAGCGATATCATCGGCAATGGTTTGATAACCGGACAGGTAAGCCTCGAAAAACTGCCACTCGTCCTGGTAACGGATACCTCCACGACGGAGCAGGTGGGTAGCACTACCAATATCCAGGGTCTGGTTCAGGTCACTGAGATAATCGTTGTCGGATACCGCTGCATAATCCACGTTGCCGGTCCAGCCGCCGCCGAAACTGGCCCGCGATTCGATATCGAGCCCCCAACGCTTGCCGGATTCCCCGGGGAACTCCTTTTCATACTCGGAATCATCATCGATAAAGCCCACCCTGAGAACGGACTCGCCAAGCTCACTCAGATAACGACCCTCCACTTCATTGAACAGGCCCCGTCCATGGATGTACTGAGGAGTGAGCGTAGCGTCGTAATGGGGCGCCAGGTTCAGGTAGTACGGTGTGGAAAGAAAGAGCCCGCTACCGGCGTTGGAGGTACCGAAAGTCGGATACAGGAAGCCAGTCTTGCGGCGGTCATCGATGGGAAAACTCGCCCAGGGCCAGTAGAACACTGGCACATCCTTGACCTGCAGCCTGATATTGCTGGCGGTCCCAAAGCCCTCAGCCTGGTTCAGGCGGATGTCCGAAGCCACCAGTGACCAGTCATTACGATCCGGGGCGCAGGTGGTCAGATAGCCCTGGTCAATTTCGATAATCTGGTTTTCCGGCCGACGAATCTGCGAAGCCTGGCCTCGCATTTCCGATTGGTGGAACAGGAAGGTGGCGTCCTCAATGGCGAAAAAGCCCGAGTTCACATCGTAACGGGCCTGTTGCCCGGTCAATAGCATGCCCGAACTGCGAGTGGTCATCGGGCCGGCGATATCCACCTGCCCTGTCACCTGGTCATACACCGCTTCGTGCCCGGTCATGGCCATACCGGACTGACTAAGCTGCACATCGCCCTGGAGCAACAGCCGGGTATCCATCTCATAGCGGGCTGACAGGGCGCTGGCATTTACCGGCGCACCGGCCTCCGGCGAGCCTTCCACCGAGGCAACCGGCGGTTGCAGGTAACCGCCCTCACAGAACCGGGGCAACCGGTCACGAACTTCCGGGGGCAGTTCCGCCCGGGGGCGCCAGTCCATTGCAGCGGCACTGGGCTGCTGGGCTGGCACCGGCATGGCGAGGGACAGCAGGCCCAAACCGGCCAGCAAGGCAGTCAACGGCATGCATCGTGCCGCAACAAAGGGCTGTGTCGAGCCAGTGACCCTGGCGTTTTGATATTGTGGCACCGGATCGGGATCCTGTTGATGATCGGCGTGGCCAGGCAGCATGCCCGGCAAATGGTGGCTAGTTTACACGCCTCAGAGAGGCTTGTTAACGCGCCGGGGCGATGGTTCCATAGTCTTATTGCAAAGGTATACTCTGGCTTGCACGGGCCCGGGTGTACCTCTGTGGTCCACACCTGCCCGGCCGGACACCGTTCAACCTGACCAGAAGGCCCTGAAAACATGGATACGCGCCTGGAAAAACTCACCACCTGGGTCCACCAGCACCCGGGCTTCGAACGCGCCCACCTGACGCCGGTGAGTGGCGATGCCAGTTTCCGTCGCTATTTCCGCGCCAACGGCAAGTCCGGCACTGGCAAGGCGATAACTGCGATCGTTATGGATGCCCCCCCGGAACATGAAAACTGCCACCCGTTCGTTGCCCTCGCCCGTCACTGGCGCCAGCACGGCATCTCGGTTCCGGAGGTGTTCGCGGAAGACCCTGAGCTGGGCTTCCTGCTGCTAGAAGACTTTGGCGACCGGCTGATGCTTGGCCGGCTTAACGGTGTCACTGCGGACGAACTGTACAGCGAGGCCATGGCGGAGCTGATCCGTATACAGCAGGTGCCCCCTGGCGGCGACTACACCCTGCCACCTTACGATGAAGCCCTGCTGGACCGGGAGATGGGCCTGTTCCCGGACTGGCTGCTGGAAGGCCTGCTGCAAATGGAGCTGGCCGATGGCGAACGCTGCATGCTGGAAACCACCTTTGCCTTCCTGAAGGAAAGCGCCCTCGCCCAGCCCCGGGTGACGGTGCACCGGGACTACCACTCCCGCAACCTGCTGGTACGTCCGGACAGCCCGGCACCTGGCGTCATCGACTTCCAGGATGCAGTGGAGGGCCCCATCACCTACGACATTGTTTCCCTGCTCAAGGATTGCTACATCGAATGGCCGGCGGCACGACGCAACAGCTGGCTGGAAGACTTTCGAATCCTTGGCAAGGAAGCCGGCCTCCACAAGGCCGACAGTGACACCTTCCATCAGTGGTTCGAACTGATGGGCATGCAGCGGCACCTGAAGGCTTCAGGCATCTTTGCACGACTCTACCTGCGGGATGGCAAGAGCGGTTACCTCGCTGACATTCCCCGTACCGTCAATTACCTGGTAGAGGCCAGCCGGCCACTGCCGGCCTTGCGCCACTTCCATCAATGGCTGACGGACGACGTGGTACCAGCCCTTCACCACAAACTCGGCACCTCGCCGGATAGCCTGAGCGGAGGCCCGCGCCCGTGAAGGCGATGATCCTGGCGGCTGGCAAGGGGGAGCGTATGCGTCCCCTGACACTGCATACGCCCAAGCCTCTGCTCATGGCAGGGGGCGAGCCATTGATTGTTCACCATATCCGCAAATTGAGGGCGGCGGGCTTCCGGGAACTCGTCATCAACCACGCCTGGCTCGGCGAACGACTGGAGCAGGCTCTCGGTGATGGCGAAGAATACGGTGTCGCCATAACATGGTCACCGTAAGGCGAACCCCTGGAGACCGCGGGCGGCATCATACAGGCCCTGCCTTTGCTGGCCCCGGGCGGGGGCTGGTTTGCCGTTATTAACGGGGACATCTGGCACGACCTGGACCTGGGCTTGCTGGTTCCGCCGGAGCAGGGCCGCGCCCTGCTGGTTCTGACCGACAACCCCCGCCACCATCCGGAAGGCGACTTTTCCCTGGATGCTGGCGGCCAGGTACGGGCCACCGGTAATGATCGCCTGACCTTCACAGGCATCAGCCTTCTGCACACATCCCTGTTCGAGGGCCTGGCCCCGGGCACCCGCAAACTGGCGCCGGTTCTCCGCGAAGCCATGGCAGGGGGAGAGGTCTACGGCCTGCACCACCGCGGAAACTGGATGGATATTGGCACACCCGAACGCCTGGCAGAACTCGATCAACTGCTGACACCGCCCCGGCAGGCATGAACGCACCATGAGCGGACGCGACTCTCAACACCTGCACCCACGCACCCAGGCCCTGCTGGAGGAGCTGCTGTCCGACTTTATCGCCTGTCGTCACCGTCCCAGCGAGCTGATCAGTCGCTATCGCATCGGGCTCGGCGCACGCAATGCGCTGTTCTATTGTCTCGGCTACCTGGCGAAGGCTGACGGACGCGTAACCGAAAACGACATTCGCTTTGCAGAACACCTGATGACCGGGCTCGGCCTGTCACCGCGACAGCGGCGCAAGGCTATCCGGCGTTTCCACCATGGCCGCGACAGCGCCCAGCTTTCCGCGCTGAAGCTGACCGGCTTTCGACTGCAGGGCCCCTGGCCGCAACGCACCAGCCTGTTGATCGGCCTGTGCCTGTGCCACAGCGCCGGGCTTTTCGGCGCACCGGAAAAACCACGCCGCTACCGCTGCGAAGACGCGTTCTACCATCTGGGCTTACCGCTGGCGGCCATGGATCGCGTTTTCCGGCTTTACCGACAGGAGGTCTGGATCAGCGCGCCGGCCCCGAAACCAGAAACCCTCCAGGATGCCTGGCACATCCTGGGTGTTCAGCCCGGGGCCAGTTTCACGCACATCAAGCGCCGGTACCGGCAGGAAGTATCCCGCTACCACCCGGACAAACTCGGCGACAACCTTTCCGCGGCAGAAAAAGCCCACGCCCGGGATCAACTGCTACGCCTGCAACAGGCCTGGGAGGTGGTCAAACGGCGGGAGCGCCTGACCCGCTGAAGCGGTATTCCATCTGTCACAGAACATAACGCACAGATACTGAATTTCGTCCGGCTCACGGCCAGGGTCTCGGCGCAGCTGACAAATCAGTCTCCGGAAGCCCACCCGGCCAGGCGGCTGGCAATGGCCCTGCTGTGCAGGGCCCTGGGCCCACCTGTCAGGGGAATGCCCAAAGCCTTGTAACCGGTTATCCCGGCCCGCCGGAAAGCCGCCCCGCGCTCAGCACCACCCGATGACCGGGACGGATACAGGTCCAGAAACTCGACCGGAAGCCCGCCGAGGCTGGCGGCCAGCTCGCCAGGGGCCAGGCCCTCGAATTCCGGCGCAATCCAGGCGACCCTGGTCACCTTTTCCGGCGCCGCTGGCAGGTATTCATTCACTACCACGGCACCCCGCCCGGTACCTACCAGTATGACCTGTGAATAGTCCCTCTCCAGAAACCAGGCTACCGCAGAAGCCAGCCGGGCATTCATCTCTTCGCGGTGAGCCTGCAGCAGATCCTCGGCGGCCTGGTCATTCACGTCGATCATGACTGTTTCATTCTGGCCGGAACTGTCCCCCGCTGCAGCTCCATCCACGCCAGCCATGCGTTGCCGGGCCAGCTGCAGGGACGGGCCTACCTGGTCATTGCCCAGGGTCATGGTGGCCCAGCCTGCCTTGGTGAGACGCCCTCTTATACCTTCCAGCAAAGGCTCATTGGCCGTCTGTCCCTCATCGGCCAGGACCACCACGGCGCCTTTCGGAGCGCTGGTTGCCTCCCGCTCAACAAGGGCCAGCACCCGGGGAGCACCCTCCGGTTCGAGCCAGACCGCAAGGTGGGGATAGAGCTGGGCCAGCATGCCTGAATCGCCGGTGGTACGAATAAAAAAACGCTCGGCCGGATCAGTGGAAGCCTCCCCCCGGGAGCCTTCTTCATCACTACCACCACCCTGCACAGCGCCGTCGGCTGGCCCCCCTTCCTGGGCGGAAACAGGGGTAAGCAGAGACAAGGCGGTCACCAGCAGGACAGAAAGCCAGCGGGCCGTACTGAGATAATGCATTTCGGCAGAGGCCACGGACATTCCCCGTTCAGAGCTGTTAGAATAAAGCCCGATTTCAACCGGACTCCCCAGTGCCCGCCGGGCAGACGCCTGAGTGTCAGGAAATTTTACCATAGGGAGACCGGCAGCTCTTCCACGTCCGATACAGCCGTTTGACGAGACCATCATGAAACAGCCCGCTCTGATTGCACCGTCCATTCTGTCCGCTGACTTCGCCCGCCTTGGAGAAGAAGTCGACAACGTACTGGCCGCCGGTGCCGACGTTGTTCACTTTGATGTGATGGACAATCACTACGTGCCCAACCTCACCATTGGCCCCATGGTCTGTGAGGCCCTGCGCAAGCACGGCGTAACCGCTCCCATCGATGTTCACCTGATGGTTTCCCCGGTGGACGACCTGATCCGCATGTTTATCGATGCCGGCGCCAGCTATATCACCTTCCACCCGGAAGCCAGCAACCACATTGACCGGTCCCTGCAACTGATTCGTGACGGCGGCTGCAAGGCCGGCCTGGTGTTCAACCCGGCCACGCCCCTGAGTTACCTGGACTATGTGATGGACAAGGTGGACATGGTGCTGCTGATGTCCGTCAACCCGGGCTTCGGGGGCCAGAAGTTCATTCCCGGCACCCTCGACAAGCTGCGGGAGGCCCGCAAGCGCATTGACGACAGTGGTCGCGAGATCCGCCTGGAAATCGACGGTGGCGTAAACGCCGATAATATCGGCGAAATTGCCCAGGCCGGCGCCGACACCTTCGTAGCCGGCTCAGCCATCTTCAACACCGACGATTACAAGGCCACCATTGACGCCATGCGCGCCGAGATCGAGAAAGCGGGATAACGATTACCGTGGAACCCAGACGACGCTTCACTTCCCTTTGGCCCGGCGTGGCCCTGTTCGACCTGGATGGCACCCTGGTAGACAGCGCACCGGACCTGGCCGCGGCTATTGACGACATGCTGACCGCCCTGGGCAAGCCGCCGGCCGGCCAGGAAAAGGTGCGCCAGTGGGTAGGTAACGGAGCCCAGATACTGGTGCGCCGCGCGCTGACAGGGCGGGCAGACTGGGAAAACGCCGAACCTGTTGACGACGCCCTGTTCCGGGATGCCAGTGAGCAGTTCTATCAGTCCTACGATACCCTCAACGGCAGTTGCTCAACGGTATTCGACGGCGTCGAAACCTGCCTGCAACGGCTGCAGGAAATGGACTGCCGAATGGCAGTGATCACCAACAAGCCGGAACGGTTCGTGCGCCCCCTGCTGGAACGGATGGGTCTGGAACACTGGTTCGAGATGATCATTGGCGGCGACACCCTGCCAGTAAAAAAACCCGATGCCGAGCCGCTGCTACTGGCCATGCGCACCCTGGGCGGCACCCCCGGCACGACGGTGATGATCGGGGACTCCCGCGCCGACGCCGAAGCCGCCCGCAACGCTGGCCTTCCTGCCGTTCTGGTCCGCTATGGCTATAACTATGGGCCGCCGGTGGATGAACTCGGCGCCGAGGTAGTTGTTGATTCGCTGGCGGAGCTTTTGTAACCTCTCAGAGGTTTGACAACACCCAACTCTTCTTTCGGGGGATTCCTGCCGTGCAGGGACTGAATCTGACTGCATCGCGCGGTGTACTGACCACTCGCGCAACACGATGGTGGCGATGGCGTACCGGCTGACAGGCCAGGCGACGCAAGCGACCTGCGCGCCACAATAAAAACGCTGCCGCCCGCACACGCCGGACGGCAACCGCAGATCAGATTTCAGGACAATACCATGACACCCGAACAGTTCGACCGGCTGGCCGACGCCGGATTCAACCGTATTCCTGTCTACCGCGAAGTACTCGCAGACCTGGACACCCCCCTGAGCACCTATCTCAAGCTGGCCAGTGGGCCCTACTCCTACCTGTTTGAGTCGGTTCAGGGGGGGGAGAAATGGGGTCGTTACTCCATCATCGGACTGCCCTGCCGGGAGGTGCTTAAAGTGCACGGAGATAAAATCTCCGTCACCCGCGACGGCCAGGTGATCGAGGAAGACGAGCGGGAGGACCCTCTCACCTTCGTGGAAGAGTACCAGGCACGCTTCAACGCCCCGGACCTGGACGACCTGCCCCGCTTCAACGGGGGCCTGGTGGGCTATTTCGGTTACGATACCGTGCGCTATATCGAAAAGCGCCTGCGCAACACCTGCCCGCCGGACAAGATCGGCACGCCGGATATCCTGTTGATGGTGTCCGATGAAATCGTGGTGTTTGACAACCTCCGTGGCAAGCTACACCTCATTGTCCACGTAAACCCGGCGGACCCCGGCGCCTATGACCAGGCCCTGGCCCGGATCGACGAACTGGAAGCCCGCCTGCACCGTCAGACCGCCAATGCCCCGCGCACGCCGGAGCACCTGCGGGGCAAGACGGTGGACGAGAGCGACTTCATTTCCGGCTTCATCCAGGACCGGTTCGAGGAAGCGGTAGATCGCATCAAGGGCTACGTACTGGACGGCGACGTCATGCAGACGGTGATTTCCCAGCGCATGACCATCCCCTTCGAGGCGCCACCCCTGAACCTGTACCGGTCGCTGCGGGTGCTCAATCCGTCGCCCTACATGTACTTCCTCGACCTGGATGACTTCCACATCGTGGGTTCATCCCCGGAAATCCTGGCCCGGGTGGAAGACGACGAAGTCACAGTCCGGCCCATCGCCGGCACCCGCAAGCGCGGCGCCACCGACGCCGAGGACAGGGCACTGGAGAAGGAACTGCTGGCAGACCCGAAAGAGATCGCCGAGCACCTCATGCTCATCGACCTGGGCCGCAACGACGCCGGCCGCGTCTCCGAAACGGGCACAGTGAAGCTGACCGACAAGATGATTGTCGAGCGCTACTCCCACGTGATGCACATCGTCTCCAACGTCACCGGGCGCCTGAAGAAGGACACCTCCTGCCTGGACGTACTGCGGGCCACCCTGCCCGCCGGCACCCTCAGCGGCGCCCCCAAGATCCGGGCCATGGAGATTATCGATGAGCTGGAGCCGGTCAAACGGGGCGTGTACGGCGGTGCCGTCGGTTACCTGTCGTTCAATGGCAACATGGATACCGCGATCGCCATCCGCACCGCGGTGATCCGGGACAAGACCCTGCATATCCAGGCTGGCGCCGGAATCGTAGCAGACTCGGTTCCCCGCCTGGAGTGGAAAGAAACCATGAACAAGGGCCGCGCGATTTTCCGGGCCGTTGCCATGACCTACAACGACTACGACCACTGAGGCGGGGGAGACAATCATGCTGCTGATGATCGATAACTACGACTCCTTTACCTACAACGTGGTGCAGTATCTGGCAGAGTTGGGAGCGGACGTCCAGGTTCACCGCAATGACGAGATTACGGTGGAGGAGATCGAGGCCCTCAACCCGGAGCGCCTGGTGATTTCACCTGGACCCTGTACGCCCAACGAAGCCGGTATTTCCATGGCAGCGATCCGCCATTTTGCGGGCAAACTGCCGATTCTGGGCATCTGCCTTGGGCACCAGGCCATCGGGCAGGTCTATGGCGGGAATATTGTGCGCGCCGGCCAGGTGATGCACGGTAAGGTGTCGCCGGTTTACCACTCTGACATCGGTGTGTTTCGCGGATTGAGTAATCCGTTACAGGCAACGCGGTATCACAGCCTGGTCATCGAGAAAGAAACCCTGCCAGACTGTCTGGAGGTGACCGCCTGGACCCGCAATGAGGATGGTTCCATTGAGGAGATCATGGGGATCCGGCACAAGACGCTGCCCATTGAGGGAGTGCAGTTCCACCCTGAGTCGATTATGACTGAGGAGGGGCATGAGCTTTTACGGAACTTTTTGCGGTCTTAGGATCAAGTCTTTTGGCTGAGAGCCATGGTTCGGATACCGGCCGGGGAGCGGTATCATTTTTCTGGACACGCCCACGAGCACGTCCATGTGGGGCTCGACGGCAGCCATCCATGGCTGCCGACGGTCCTGAAAAATAATCCCCCACCCCGTCCTCTGTGCAAGCTGCAAAAAGGTACGCAGGTCGAGCCCCCTGACCGTAAATAGTAGTAAAAGTAGCGTTATCACAGTTGCTCACAGGCCGGTGGGTGCAGGGGGCATTTTCGCAGCAGCGCCATGGATGGCGCGGAGCAAGGCGGGCGCCATGGGTGGCCCCTGAATTGCGGCGGAGAAAATGCCCCCTGCACCCACCGGCCCGGCACCGAAGTCAGCAAGCACATCAATAGCACTGAGCGGGCAGTCCCAAAAGAATGAAAGCCGCGTAGGCTGGCCAGGTACGCAAACTCAAAGCAGCCCAAGTTCAAAGAGAAAACCAAAACGAGGCCCACCAGACCATGGACATGAAAGAAGCCCTGAACCGAATCGCCTCCAACCTGGACCTGAGCCGGGAAGAAATGAAAGCGGTCATGCGCATTGTCATGAACGGTGAGGCCACCGACGCCCAGATCGGCGCCTTCCTGATGGGCCTGCGCATCAAGAGCGAAACCATCGACGAAATCACCGGCGCCACCGAAGTCATGCGCGAACTGGCCACCGGCGTCCAGATCAACGCCGACCCCCTGGTCGACATCGTCGGCACCGGCGGCGATGGTGCCAACCTGTTCAACGTCTCGTCCGCGTCAGCCTTCGTCGTGGCCGCCGCTGGCGGTTACGTCGCCAAGCATGGCAACCGGGCCGTATCGTCCAAAAGCGGCAGTGCCGACCTCATCGAAAAGGCCGGCATCAACCTCAACATGACCCCGGAACAAGTCGCCCGCTGCGTGGAACAGATCGGTGTCGGCTTCATGTTCGCCCCCAGCCACCACGGCGCCATGAAACACGCTATCGGCCCCCGCAAGGAACTGGGATGCCGGACCATTTTCAACATCCTTGGTCCCATGACCAACCCCGCAGGCGTCAAGCGCCAACTGCTGGGTGTGTTCACCCCCGCCCTGTGCCGCCCCATGGCGGAAGTGCTCCAGAAACTGGGCAGCGAACACATCATGGTGGTCTGCTCAAAGGATGGCCTCGACGAAATCAGCCTTGCCACATCCACCCACGTGGCCGAGCTCAAGGATGGCGAAATTACCGAGTATGACATTACCCCGGAGGAGCTGGGCGTAAAGAGCCAGTCCCTGGTCGGCCTCACCGTCGATACCGCCGACGACTCGCTCCAGCTTATCCGTGCAGCGTTTGGCCTGGGCCATGACGAAATGGCCGAGAAAGCCCGGGACATGATCGCCCTCAATGCCGGCGCTGCCATCTATGTCGCCGGACTGGCGGCGACCCCGAAGATGGGTGTGGACATGGCACTGGATGCCATGGGAAGCGGACTGGCCGGCGGCAAGATGTCCGAGCTGGCTGACTTTTCACACTGTTTTGACTGAGCAGCCTGACACCATGACTGACCGACACAACGACCGGACTCCCACCATCCTCCGCAAGATCGTGGACCGCAAGTGGGAAGAAATTGACGAGCGCAAACGCACCAGTTCCCTGGCCGACCTCAGGGCCATGGCGGGCGATCAGCCAGCTGCACGGGGTTTTGCCCGGGCGATGGCCGACCGGATAGGCCAAAGCAAGCCTGCCGTGATCGCCGAGATCAAGAAGGCATCCCCCAGCAAGGGCGTCCTGCGGGACCCGTTTGATCCGCCAGCCATTGCCCATAGCTACGAGGAGGGCGGCGCTACCTGCCTGTCGATACTCACCGACCATGACTTCTTCCAGGGTCACGAGGACTACCTGAAAGCGGCCCGGGCCGCCTGCAGCCTGCCGGTGATCCGCAAGGACTTCATGGTGGCGCCCTACCAGGTATACGAAAGCCGTGCCATCGGCGCCGATTGCATCCTGCTGATCGCGGCCTGTCTGACCAAAGACCAGATGCAGGAACTTGAGGGCATTGCCCACGACATCGGCCTGGATGTGCTGGTGGAGGTTCATGATGGCGAGGAGATGGACGACGCCCTCACCCTGAGCACTCCCCTGGTGGGCATCAACAATCGCAACCTGCACACCTTCGAGGTGTCACTGGACACCACCTTCGACCTGCACCAGCGCGTTCCGTCAGACCGCCTGACCATCACCGAAAGCGGCATCCTCACGCGTGAGGACGTTACCGCAATGACAGAGCGGGAGATTTACGGTTTCCTGGTGGGTGAATCGTTCATGCGGGCCCCTGAGCCCGGGGAAAAACTGAGGGAACTGTTCGACTGATTGTTCCGGACAGATCGAGGGGCTGTCAGCCCCCCTCAAGCGCTTCCTTCAAAACCGCCTGCAAGTGGGCTGGCATGGCGCCGGCCAGCTGCAGCGCTGCCTCACGGGCCCGGGGCGTCATCTTCTCCCAGGTGCGGCGTACGATTCGCAGCCACTTCTCCTTGTCGAAGTCCGGGTTATCCTCATAGAAGTCCGCAAAATAGCGCTCCAGGAACACCATGCAGGCCACGTCCTCCAATAGCTGCGTGTCGGGGTCATTCCGCAGCTCTCGCTTGGTAAGGATAGTGGCAACCCGCTGGCACTCCGCTTCTGCATAGCCGCACTGTGCCATGATGTCCGCAGCCCGCTCGCCATGGAAGCGGCCACAGTCCTGTCGCCACTGGTAATACCCCTTGCGCCCTTCTGGAAAATCCGCCCGGGGCCTGGTCCAGCGTTCGATGTGCTGGGCCCGGCAGGCGATCTGCATGCGTTCGGACGGCTGTGCCTCCAGGGCGAACAGCCAGCGGGTCATGTGCAGGCTGTAGGCGTATTCCCGGGGCAACGTCTGGCCGTCCACAGGTTCCATGTTCGGGTCCTGGCAGTTGGCCCGGTCGATGGCATCGAGGGCACAGGCCAGGCCAGTATCCTTTGTCATGCCATCAGACCTTTGCAGAGGGACGTTCCTTCATGTGGTCGTACCAGGCCTGCAGGTTCTTCTGCTCCGGGCTGATACGGATCTTGACCACCTTCGCGAAATCCAGCACGCACAGGGCGGTGATGTCGGCGGCAGTAATGCTGTCACCATAGATGAACTTGCGCCCTTCCAGGTGCCGGTCCAGGAAGTCCATAAAGCTGGCAGCCTGCTTGCCCGCCTCCTCGCCCCACTCCGGAATCGGATTCATCCGGTCCTTGAAGTAGCCGGTGCTGTGCTGGAAACACATACCGGTAGGCACGAAGAAGTAGTAGTCCAGCCACCGCTGCCACTGGTCCAGCTGCGCCTTCTCCAGCGGCGTGGTCCCCATCAGGGGCGTGGTGTCCGGGTACTGCTCCTCGAAATAGAGGCAGATGGACATGGTTTCGGCAATGCAGTTGCCGTCATCCAGCTGCATCACCGGCACCTTCTTCATGGGATTCATGGCCTGGAATTCCGGGGTCAGGTTCTCCCCTTTCTGCAGGTCCAGTTCCACAAATTCCACCTTGTCCAGCAGGCCCTTTTCAGCCAGGAACATGCGTACACGACGGGGATTGGGGGCCGTTTTCGTCTCGAAAATCTTCATGGGTGAGTACACCTCGACTGTTGTTATGAATCGTTGTGACTGGCCGGTTTCCCTTCCGCCAGCGCAGGGTCAGGAATCTGCCACAGGTTGGCCTGTTCCGGGGAACCCGTCAAGGCACCGGCCGCGCTAAGTGCCGTCCCAGACGCCATGTCCACCAGTTTTACGACATTGTCTCCGACAGGAGACACCACGGGCAACGGATGGCCCGAGGATGCCTGATTCGCTACCTGTTTTGTGAATCTGGCACCGGGTATGCCTCCAGTCTGACTGCGCTGCAGTCCCGTCCTTTCCAAAGGACAGGTGTCGCATTCAACGACATTTTTCAATACAAGAAATGGAGGGCGTTCGGATGGACACCAAAAACACCCAGTCACTGATCAAGCAATTCAAGCATCGTATCCACCAGTTTGAGGGTACCATTGCAAAGCTTGAAAAAACCGCCGGTAAAGAGACTCTCCCCAGGGAATCCAGTGCCGAGGTTCGTAAACACCTTGCCAGCCTCAAGGGCGAATTGCAGGAGATCATCGCCGAGGCAGAGTCCCTGCCGGATGTTGCCGATGCCTTGGGCCTCTCCCCCCGCCCTGACCCGGAGCCGATCGAAACCGGCAAGGTGGTCAAGGCTACGCAGTTCAAGAGCTCGGACCTTGAGATAGAGCCCGCTGAAGGCACCTTCCTGACGCCGCTGGCTGAAGGCTGGCCCCGTTCCGGCCAGGTGATCCGTAACAACAAGCTGATCACCAAGACCATGGTCGGCAAAGTTCGTCTCACCGTCCATAACGAGGCCAAGCCCTCTCAAGGCGTTGCCGCTGTACCCTTTAGCGTGTCCGCCACCCCCGCCGACGGCGGCAAACCCATGGTACTCAAACGGGGCACCACCAACCGGCAGGGCTACGCAGCGGTAGACCTGCGCAGCCTCGCGGTGGAGTCCGTGAGTGAGCTTGCCATCGAAATCGACGGTGCCGGTGAGCCCATCCGCCATGTCATCGATAAGGACAGCATTGCTACCCACCGGGATCTGGGCATTGCCCATGATATCCGGATACGCCCGGAAATCCTGGACCGACTTCGGCTACCCGAAAGTGGCGAGGTGGAGACAGAGGGAACCATCGAAGACCCGGATGACATAGACTATGAAATCTCGCCGGATTCCTTTGGCCTGAACCATGAGGAAAACGACGGCAACTGCTGCCTCCGGCCCCGCACCGAGTTTGCCTCCCGGCAGTACTATTTCCGACAGCTTATACGGGTGCAGGAGCCACACCTGATGGCCTCCAGTCGCGTGATAGAGCGGGAGGACGTCCGCGCGCCGGTCCCCTTTGGCGACGACACCGCCTCCACCTACGCCATTACCGGCGGCAACCTTATCCTGGGCACAGTTAGCCTGTACCGCCAGGGCTGGTACCCCATCGGCAGGGGGCTGGGCGAGCTACTGTACTCCCTGTCACTGGCACCCTGTGAGCACGTGAACCTGGCGTTTATCGACTGGAGCCGGCAGGAACGGGACACCCGCCAGGAATCCCGCACGGCATCCGAACAGCTGGACCACGACATGGACCGGGACCGGTCCATTGAAGAGCTGGTGGACTCGGTTCTGGAAGAAAACCAGAGTGGATCGTCGTCCAGTGGCGGTGGCGGCGCCAGCCTGGACCTGGGCATCTTCAGTATCGGTGGCGGCGGGGGCTCTACCAGTAGCTCGGCTTCCGGACGCCGTAACCTGCAGGCCTCCACCATCCAGAATATTTCCGACAGTATCTCCCAGCGAAGCTCTGCCTTGCGATCACAGCGGGCAACGGTAGTGACCACCTCAACCCAGCGGGAGTCGGAACGCATCCAGACCCGCACGGTGCATAACCACAACCGCAACCATGCCATGACGGTGCAATACTTCCAGGTACTTTCCCACTACGCCATCAAGACCGAGCTGGTGGAAGAAAAGCCGGTGGTGATGGTGCCCTACCAGGTGGACCCTGCCCTTTTCGACACCATCCCCAGCTTCGACAAGTTTGTGGCAGCGCCATCACGGCCCATCACCCGTTTCCTGGACCGGCATTCGCGCCTGATCCGCCGCCTTGCCCCCGGTAACTATCGCCGGGCCTTCGAGTCCCTGTCACGGCTGCTGCATTGCCGGGATGTCTATGACATCGAGACGCCCTACGCCACCTTGTCCCGCTGGGAAATCCGGCTGAGCAAGGCATACCGGCCAGGCCTGCGACTCTACATTGAGACCGACAGCGGCCAGACCGTGCAACTCTACCCCTCTGGCAACAGCCGCGAGCCGGTATATTTCCAGTCCTCGCCCGTGCGCCACGATGATATCCGCGGGCTGACCATTACCTTCGACCCGGTGGCGGCAGCGGAGGGTATGTCACGGGACCTGCCGGGCCTTTTCGGCGATGCCTTCGGCGACCTGCTTGAGCAGCTCCAGGCGCACCAGCTGGATGATGTACAGGTATCGGTGGTCACTGACCGTTCCCGCTTCCTGCCGCACCCACAGAGGTTCCGTCTGGGGGTTGATGCCGTTGACGCCCGGCTGGACACCTCTAACCCCTCGATCTTTATTGCCATTGAAGAACCTGAGCCCGATTTCAGCCGTTACCGGGGCCGGGAGCACCAGGATTACTGCGCGCTCAAGGAACTGATTGCCCATATCCAGAGCCAGCCCATGCGCTACATCCGCGCCATCTGGATGAGTGAGGATCCCGACCGGCGGGCCATGCGGTTTGACCGCTTCCGCTTTGAAGGGGATTCGCTGCTGGACCGCATCGTGAACCGACCGGTGGGCGTGCTGGGTAACTACGTGGCCTTCGAGCTTCTCCAGGGCCACAAGCTGGTGCCGGTGGAAATGCCCGACCACCTGGTCTCCCGCCGCGTGGTCAGCGTGCCTACCCGCGGGGTATTTGCCGAGGTGTTCCTGTCCTGCTGCAATGCCACCGAGAAACGGGACGTGGAGCGGTTTATCGACCCGGATCAGTCCTGCCAGATCACCGCACCCGAGATCACCGGCGTCTCTCCGGGATCCCGGGCCAGTCGCAGTGACACCCGGCCCACGGACTTCCCGGCTCCCATGGTTAACATCCAGAACCCGCCGGCGGCTCCGGATCCTTCTGCCATGTCCTCGGCACTCAGTGTGCTGAGCACCCCGGACATCTTCCGGGACCTGACCCGGGGCGCGGAGCTGCTGCAGTTTATCGAAAGCGCCACCAAGGAAGCCTTCACCAGCACCCGCCAGCACCGCGCCGCCATGGACGCCATTGCCGGTGATGTGGTACGCGGGCTGGTCTCTGCCTATACCGGTGTGCCCATCCCCTCCGGTAGCGGCTCTTCCGGAAAGTCCGGCCAGTCGTCAGGGCCTGGTAACGTTACCCCGACCTCCAGCGGTTCCGGCGGCAGCGGCAAGACACTGACAGCACCGATAACCACCTCCAGCAACAACCCGGCCCTGCAGAGCCTGACCAGCGACCGGGTGCGGCAAAGCTCGCCGGCCCAGCTCAGCGATCACCTGCAAACGATCCAGCGAGCCGTGGAGCGGGGCCAGTTCACCCCCGAGCAGGGCCAGTCCCTCGGCCGCTACCTGTACGGCCAGGTGGACGACCAGAGCGGCATCATGCTGGCCAGCTATAGCCCCGGTGGGATCGAATCAGAGCCCCTGGGTACCACCACACGCACCGTGGACGTCAAACTGAGGTGCTTTATCCCCTCACAGGCCGTTTCGCTTCAGGTACCGCTCACCGACGACTACGGCGGCGACAACCGCAGCTTCTCCTACGACCAGGGCAGCCACCGGGTCCAGGTGCATCAGCGTCTGACCTTCGGTACAAGCCACCCCTGGCCCAGGGTGGAGGCAGCGCCCGGCGCCCCCGGCGGTGGTTTCAGCTTTGGTGAGACGAAGGCCTACAGCCAGGGTGACACCGAAAACGTGGCCGGCAAGCCCTGGTGGTGGAAGCGGCTCAAGGACGGGGCGGCTCCTTCTGACACAGCAACACTGGGCCGTACCGACGACAACCTGCATGCGGTTGCCTCGTACGACTACGCCCAGACCGCCGAGAGCCATTGGTCCCAGGGGCCGCTGGCCGCCAAGGTATACCTGCGGGTGGACGCACCCAACCCGCTGGTAGACAGCGCGCCGGCCATCAACGCCGATCTCTGGCTACAGCTCAAGGAGTATAACGGCAAGCTCTACTATCGCCTGACCGGCACCCACGACGGTTTCCCGGCCTATGAGCTCTATGTGGACGAATGCCTGGTGTATAGCCATGATCCGGAAGCGGAAGGCCAGTCCCCCCTCTCCCTGTTCCCTCCATCGGAGTACACGGTGAACAAGGAATGGCAGGTGCTGGATTGTGAGGAGGATGACCCGACAGTCGAGGTATAGCCCTAGCCCGGGCATTGCTCGATGAACGCCATGAGTTGCTGGATGATCCACTGCGGATCATCCAGCACCAGGTCGTGCCCCGCATCCGGGTGGACCATCAAGGGCCATTGCCAGCGTCGGGCGAGGGTACGGCTGCAGTGCCAATGCACAATGCGGTCGCCGGCACTGGCAAGCAGGAGGGCTCGGGCCGCTGGCGCCGCAGAGCAGGGACGGTAGCTGACGGCAGCCCGGAGCTGGGCGACGGCGTTACGGAAGGTCACTGGCCGGCGTTGCTGAATATGGAGCCAGCGATGATGAACCTCCGGTGTCACTGGCCGATTGGAGGTCAACGCGAGTATACCCCGCTCCCGCACAGTCGGAGTTCGCCTGGCCATCAACCCCAGCGCTTTACCGAGGGCGCCGGGCCTCATACGCTGCCACGGTGGACTGAAGCCGGTACTGGTATTGATCAGCACCAGCTGGCCTACTCGCTTCGGTTCGGCCTGGGCCCAATCCAGGGCCACCATCCCTCCCATGGAAAGCCCCAGCAGGCCGATGGGGCCCTCGATCGGTGCAGCGCACGCCTGCACCTTCTGGCGAATATCGGCGATAGTAGCAGGAGACACCTCGCGGAAATGCTCTCCGGTGCCGGGCAGGTCGATGACGTGGAACCGATGCCGGGGAAACGCCGTCTCTAACCGCTCCCGGAAGTCACCCCAATGCGCCTTCTCACGGGTCAGGCCCCGCAACAGGATCCAGTCCAAGGTGTTGCCTCCTGCGGGCATGGCCTCAGGCTTCCCGGTACCAGTGGGTCAACGCTGCCTCCCGCAGCATCCGGGCCTGATCCCCTGTTGGCAGCCAGTTTCCGTGGCTGACTGCGGCATGAACGAGGAAGTCCATCAACAAAAGGTGGCTACGAAGCACCCGCTGATGGCGGTGGGGCACCAGCGGATTGAAGAAGCCCTCCATTTGGAACAGTTGCCGGGGACGTTTCCGCAACCAGCGCCAGGAGCCCATTTCCAGGGTCAGGGGAATGAAGGTACCGGTGCCCTGGCGATTCACCTGCTTGTAGAAGTAATCCCAGAGATCGCCGTGGGTCAGGTAATGGGCCGACTGGGGCTCGAACACATAGCGGTGGTTGGGGTAGGCCTGCTCCCAGAGCAGCTTCAGGGCCATCACCGAATCAATGCGGCGCATCGGGCGGCGGCGGTAGGCATAGGGGAACCAGATCTGGTCCTGCCATCCGAAGCCGGAGTGACAATCGAGGGCCAGACTGAATGGCCTGCCGGGGAGCAACTCGTCAATCACCGATTTCAGGGCTTCACTTTCCGGCTCCATACCCTGTTCAGGCTCGCCGGTGTACCAGGGAAGCCTTGGCGAAAGCCGCTGCCCCCCAAGGAGGAAGGTGCTCTCGCCCTGGGCAATGATCGGCGCATTGCGCATCAGGTCCACGCCGGCAGGGTTCGCCCGCTGGTTCAGGAACATTCCTCCCGGGTTGAGGATCGGCAGCGCGACAATCCGCACCCGGCCCAGCAGTTCCCTGAGATGATCATCCCAGCGCAAGCGGGCCAGCAGGCTGGCCAGCCAGGCGATAACGACCTGCGTGCCGATGCGTTCCAGTCCGTGTACGCCGCCCACCAGCAAAACAACCGGTGCGTCCTCGGCCAGGCTTCCAATATCGATGCGGTAAACCGGCAGCACCAGGTCCCGGACCTCTATCCGGGTCAGTACCTGGCTCTGGATGTCCTCCGGGGCTTCCGCCAATAGACGCTCCAGCTGGACCAGTTCCGGCAGGAAGGTACGAATGGCCCGCCGCTGGTGATTGCTGCGCCGTTGTTTTTCCGCAGCGACAGCCCGATGGCGGGTCAGCTGCTTCAGTTCAGTCACGGCGGGCCTCCCGGGTTGGAACAGACCCCCTATCATGACCGGCCACCAAGTCACTTCTGTGACACCGGGACTACGGACTTACACCTGTGCCCTCATGCCCCTGGCCAATCACCGGCAAATATCTCACCCCGCGATGGGCCCGATACCCACCTTGCGGCGCACATCTGCCATCAGCGGTGTCGCATAGTCGCGAGCCTTTTCTGCACCCTGCTGCAGGATACGATCCAGCTGGGCCGGGTCGTCCATCAGGGTGTTGTAGGTCTCCCGCATGGGCGCCAGTTCGTCATTGATCAGCTCGAACAGCTGTTTCTTGGCTTCACCCCAGGCAATACCGTTGGCGAACTCCTGGCGCATGGCGGCCGTTTGCTCCTGGCTGGCGAACGCGGAATAGATGGAGAAAACCGCACTGGTATCCGGGTCCTTGGGTTCACCGGGTTCGAGCAGGTTGGTCTTGATCTTGTTGATGGCCTTGCGCAGCTTTTTCTCACCCTCGAACAGCGGAATGGTGTTGTTGTAGCTCTTGGACATCTTGCGACCGTCCAGGCCCGGCAACACCATGGAAGACTCTTCAATGACCGCCTCGGGCAGTGTAAAGGTCTCACCAAACAGGTAGTTAAAGCGCTGAGCAATATCCCGGGCCATCTCGATATGCTGGGTCTGGTCACGGCCCACGGGGATTTTCTCGCCGTTGAACATAAGAATGTCCGCCGCCATCAAAATCGGGTAGCAGAACAGCCCCATGGTGATGCCGCGATCAGGATCAGCGCCCTCGTTCTCCTCGTTCTCCTGCACCGCCGCCTTGTAGGCATGGGCCCGGTTCATCAGTCCCTTCGCGGTGACGGTGGTTAGTACCCAGTTAAGTTCGGTGATTTCCGGCACATCGGTCTGACGGTAGAAGGTTACTTTTTCCGGATCCAGGCCACAGGCCAACCAGGTGGCGGCGATAGCGCGTACCGATTCCTGAACCCGGGCCGGCTCCTGGCATTTGATCAGGGCGTGGTAGTCCGCCAGGAACAGGAAGGACTCACTCTGTCCCTCTTCGCTGGCGCGGATAGCTGGTCGAATGGCGCCGGCGTAGTTGCCCAGGTGGGGGATGCCCGTGGTGGTAATACCCGTCAGTACTCGTGTCTTGCTCATGATGATCGCGCTATTCCGGATGGGGTGAAATCAGTGGTCAGAAAGAAAGCAGAACCATACCCAAAGCAGCGCCAGCCGGCAAACGGATTGATAGGTCGCAGGCAGTGAAAGCGGTATCATGGCGACACACGCCATGACTCTGAGAATCGCTGTCCCCATGCCCCAGGAAACCCTGCCACTGATCTATCGGGATGACCACATGGTCGTTGTGGACAAACCCGCCAACCTGCTGGTCCACCCCAGCGAGATTGATCGCAGGGAAACCCGCTCTGCCATGATGATCCTGCGGGACCAGCTGGGACAATGGGTGTGGCCGGCACACCGCCTGGACCGCCCCACTTCCGGATTGCTGGTATTTGCCCTGGACCGGGACTGCGCCCGTGAACTGGCGATGGCCTTCCAGGAGCACCGGGTGCGCAAGGAATACCTGGCGATCGTTCGTGGCCATCCGCCCCTGGGCGGCATTATCCGTCATGCCCTGACGGTGAAGGATGACATGGGTTCCCGCCGTAATACTGACGCCGAACCACAACCGGCACTGACCCTTTACCATCGCCTGGCCCATGCCACCGCGGACTGGGCTGCGGACAAACGCTATTCCACCAGCCGCTACGCCCTGGTGCGCTGCCGCCCTGCCACTGGCCGTCGGCACCAGCTACGCCGCCACCTCAAGCACATCAGCCACCCCATTATCGGCGACAGCAGCTACGGCAAGGGCCCCCATAACCGTGCGTTTGCAGAAGCGTTTGGCGAGAGCCGTCTCTATCTGCACGCCAGTGACCTTTGGTTGAACCACCCGGTAACCGGGGCACCTATTGCCCTCTCGGCCCCACCACCGGATGCATTCCTCAGGGTCGCCGGGGCATTCGGCTGGGGAGAGTCTGCTATGATCAGACACGGTCAGGCCCACGTCACCAAGGAGTAACCTGGACATGCCTCTGAAGCTCTACCAGTTTGCCATCTCCCACTATTCGGAAAAGGTCCGTTGGGCACTGGACTTCAAGGGCATCGGCTATGAACCGGAGTACCTGTTACCCGGCATGCACGGCAAGGTAATTCGTGGGCTGACCGGAGGAAAGGCCACGTCAGTGCCCGTACTCGTGGACAGTGGCAAGGCCATCCAGGGTTCGGTCGAGATACTGGACCACCTCGACAGCGCATTTGCGGATAACGCCCTGCTTCCGGAAGCGCCTGATGAGCGGGCCTCGGCCCTGGCGTGGGAGAAACGGCTGGATGAAGAGGCCGGCCCGGCGGTTCGTACCTTTGCCTACCATCACCTGCTGCAGCGCCCGAAGGTAGTGGCGCCACTGTTGACGGCAAAAACGGCGTTCTGGAACCAGTACCTGCTGCGGCTGGGCTTCAGTCGCGTGGATGAAACCATGCGGGAGCTGATGAACATCAACGAGAAAACTGCCGCCCGGGCGCAGACCGTGATCGAAAGCCTGCTGGAAGAGATCAATGCTGTCTACCAGGAGGGCCGGTACCTGGCAGGCCCAGGTTTCAGCCGGGCGGATATGACTGCCGGGGCCCTGTTTGCACCGCTGTTCATGCCATCGCAGTACCCTGTGCCCTGGCCAAGGCCCGGGCGGCTGCCGCCGGGACTGCGAGAATGGCACCAGCAGAAGGGTTCCCTGCTGGAGCCCGTTGCCAATTGCTACCGGAAGCACCGCTGATACGGCAACGCCACTTTGGCATGGCCACACGGGAAGTGAGTCAGGGCTCGGGATGACGCTGGAGGAACCGATGCCACAACTGTGCGGATTTCTCCGGCACCTCCAGCATGGGCACATGGCCCACGCCTTCGAGCAGGACCACCGTGCTGTCCTCGATGCCTGCAGCAAACACCTCAGCGTTTTCCGGCGCCAGTACCCGGTCCCGCTTTCCCCACACGATCAGGGTGGGCGCTTCAATGGCTGGCAGGATACCGGAGAGGTCCAGCTGCTCCCCGGATGAAAGGATGGCATCGAAAATCTGGTCATTGACGGATTGCCGAGCCATGGCCTGCTCCTCCATGACCGAAGTAATAGGCCAGGGCGCAAACGGTCGCTGCTCCATCACGAAATCCATCAGCTTGTCGAAATCACCAGGTTCACGAACCACCAGCGGGTTGTGCCCCTCTGCCAGGGCTTCGTCCAGTTCGGACGGATAGCGGGTAGAGCCGGCAGGATCAAACAGGGCTATGGTCCGCACACGATCCGGGTAGCGGCTGGCAACATAGGCCGTGATACCGCCACCCATTGAGTTGCCAGCCATATCTACCTGCTCAATGCCAAGGCGGTCCAGCAGCCGGATAAGAGTGGCGGCCTGGGCCTCGACCGTGTATGCGTCTGGGCCGGCGACGCTGCTATCGCCGTGGCCGGGCAAATCCGGGATCACCAGGTGGTAGTCATCGGGAAGGTGGGCCGCCATGCGCACCCAGTTGTCCTTGTTGGCTGCGAACCCATGGACCATTACCAGGGCCCTGGCGTCAGATGGCCCGCGCCGGCTGAGATAGGTTACGGAGAGTTCCCCCAGGGTAGCTTCCGCCAGTTGCAGACCAGCCTCTTCACGCTCCTCAGCGATCAGCCACTCGTAGAGATCATAACGGGAACATCCGGTCAGCAGCACTGCTCCCAGCAGTGCCGCCAGCCATGCCAGCCGGCTGCGTTTCATACCATCCTCGTATTGTCCGGTCCGCCTGGCAAGCTGGCGCATTCCTGACCGGAAACCAGTCAGGGAATGTGTCAGCCCGGTCAGCGGGTGCCGTAGACCACCATGGTCTTGCCCTTGACCTGAACCAGGCCCTGCTCTTCCAGGGTTTTGAGTACCCTTCCCACCATCTCACGGGAGCAGCCAACAATACGACCAATTTCCTGACGGGTAATCTTGATCTGCATACCGTCAGGATGGGTCATGGCGTCGGGCTCCTTACAGAGGTCAAGCAGGGTCCGCGCCACCCGGCCTGTGACATCCAGGAAAGCCAGGTCGCCCACCTTGCGGGTGGTCTGACGCAGCCGGGTCGCCATCTGCTCGCCAATAAAGTAAAGCACACGGGGATCCTGCTGGGCGATTTCCCGGAACTTGGTGTAGCTGATTTCCGCCACTTCGCATTCCGTCTTGGCCTTCACCCAGGCGCTGCGGGAATCCATATTGTCGAACAGCCCCATCTCCCCGAAGAAATCCCCGGAGTTCAGGTAGGCCATGATCATTTCGCGACCGTCTTCATCTTCTATGATGACGGTTACAGAGCCTTTAACGATGAAAAAGAGGGAGTCGCTCTTGTCACCAGCGTAGATAATGGTGCTCTTGGCCGGATAGCGACGGCGATGGCACTGGGACAGGAAATAGTCCAGGTGCTTGGTTTTCTGCTCAACAGGCCGGACGATGGTAGCCATGGTAAGTGTCGTGCCTCCTCAAGTGTCGCCGTCCGTGGACGTTTGTCGTTTATGAAGCCGCTCTCCTGCGACTGTTTTTTTTGTGCACGGGGGAACCTCCGTGGAGGGTACTCCGCCCAAATCCGATTTGGTATGTCGCTTTTATAGACGAAACAGTACTACGACTCATGATGGTAAGCCGGAGTCACAAACTCGTCCATAACGCACTTCTCAATAGCGAACCATTTCACAGGTTTTTGTGGCTTTGTGCTAGCATTTCGGGCCAGATTCAGACCAAAGGATAGATTCCATGAAAGCAACCATCGACTGGACCGGTAATGCCGGCTTCAAGGCAACCAGTGGCACCGGCCATGAAATCCAGATGGACGGTCCGCCGGACCATGGCGGCGAGAACCTGGGACCACGCCCCATGGAGATGCTGCTGATGGGCCTCGGCGGATGCTCCTCCTTTGATGTAATGAGCATACTGCAGAAGAGTCGCCAGGACGTCACCGCCTGTCAAGCCGAGCTGGAAGCGGAGCGGGCCGATGCGGTACCGGCCGTATTCACCAAGATCCACCTGCATTTTGTGGTCACCGGCAACAACCTCAAGGAAAACATGGTGAAACGGGCGGTCAGCCTGTCAGCGGAAAAGTATTGCTCCGCCTCCATCATGCTGGAAAAGGCGGGGGTCGAGATCACTCACAGCTACGAGCTCCGGGCCAACTGAGACTACAGGCCAGCCTGGCCCGCTGTCTTCGCCTCAATGCCCCGGATTCCTGTGATCTGACACGGCCGGACGCGATGCTAAAATGTGGTTCGAAAGGCTATTCAACCGCATAGGTGGTGTGCATAATACGCACCCTTCTCCGCCGGTCTGCGCACATAAAATGGTCAGTTATCGGTGGCGGCCTCTGCAGACCGGACCATCCGTGATCGATGGACGAGTCTGTACCTATACATCTCCATTTTCCGGAGGGGCTGAACATGGAATCCAAACTCCAGCTGCACGGGTTCAACAACCTGACCAAATCCCTGAGCTTCAACATCTACGATATCTGTTATGCGCAGACCGAAGAGCAGCGTGAAGCCTATATCGATTACATCGACGAGATGTACAACGCCGAGCGCCTGACCCAGATCCTCACCGACGTAGTGAAGATCATCGGCGCCAATATCCTCAATATCGCCCGCCAGGACTACGAGCCCCACGGCGCCTCGGTCACCATGCTGATCGCCGAACACGAGCTGACCGGCGGTGAGCCGGACAACGAGGAATCACCAGGTCCCCTGCCCGATACCATCGTGGCACACCTGGACAAGAGCCATGTGACCGTTCATACCTATCCGGAGAGCCACCCCCATGAGGGCATCAGCACGTTCCGGGCGGATATTGATGTTTCCACCTGCGGCCTGATCTCGCCGCTGAAGGTGCTCAACTACCTGATCCACAGCTTTGATTCGGATGTGGTCACGGTGGACTACCGGGTACGGGGCTTTACCCGTGACGTTGATGGCACCAAGCACTATATCGACCATGACATCAACTCGATCCAGAACTACCTGACCGAGGATACCCAGAACGCGTACCAGATGATCGACGTCAATGTGTACCAGGAAAACCTTTTCCACACCAAGATGATGCTCAAGAACTTCGACCTGGATAACTACGTGTTCGGCGTCAATGCCAGGGACCTGGGAGCCGAAGAAGCCGCCTCCATCGAGGAGCGCCTCAAGCGGGAAATGCTGGAAATCTTTTACTCCCGCAACGTCCAGTAAATCATCACTGACTGATCACCCGTTCCCGGCCTTCTGGCATCCATTACTTGCCAGGAGGCCTTGTTCAGTTTTCCTGAACACCGGGGCCGGAATTTTCCGGTTTTATCCTACCCCTGATCGTTCTCTAATGATGGCAACGAAGACTGTTGAACGGAGGCCATCATGACCGAACGTACTATCAAACGCGTTATCCCCGCCCTGGAAACCTCGGACGGTGCCGGAGTGCGTATCCGCCGCTCTCTCGGGCAGACCCAACTGGTGCGAATGGACCCATTCCTGATGCTTGACGAGTTCGGCTCAGACCAGCCACAGGATTATATTGCCGGCTTCCCCGCCCATCCTCACCGGGGGTTCGAGACGGTCACCTATATGATTGAGGGCCATATGCTCCATGAAGACCACCTGGGCAACCGCGGCAATCTGCGCAACGGTGGCGTCCAGTGGATGACGGCTGGCCGGGGCATCGTGCATTCTGAAATGCCGCAACAGGAAGAGGGCATGATGCGGGGCTTCCAGCTCTGGCTGAACCTGCCCGCGGCAGAAAAAATGAAAGCGGCCGGCTACCGGGATATCCAGCCAGAAGACATCCCCCGCATCGCACTGGACGGGGGCGAAGTCCGCCTGATCGCCGGCGAACTTTGCCTGGACGGCCAACTGCGGCAGGGAGCTGTCAGCGGAGGCTCCACCGAGCCTCTCTACGCTGACCTGCACCTCGGGGCTGGCGGCACCCTTGCCTTGCCGGTGGCGGCACACCTCAATGCCATGGTGTACCTTTACGAAGGCAGCGCCAGCATTTGTGGGCAGGAGCTGACCCGGTCAGCTGCAACGCTACTGGAGACGGGAGACCGGTTGGTGGTTGAGGCCGGCCCGCAGGGTGCACAGTTGCTCCTGATCGGAGGCCGCCCCATTGGCGAACCCGTGGTGCAGTATGGCCCGTTCGTGATGAACAGCCGCGAGGAAATCGAACAAACCCTGCGGGACTACCAGAGCGGCCGGCTGACCGCCTGACAGGAAGCCCGGGCTGGAGGAGGGTCAGACAGTCCCCAGGCGCTCCAGCAGCCCGGGCTTTTCGATGACATAGCCCTGGCCATAATCCACACCCAGCTTGCGCAGCATGTCCAGGGATTCCCGGCTTTCAATGTGGGTAGCGATAACTTCCCGGTTCAGGTAATGGGCCATTTCCACCATGGAGCGGACCATGGCCTGGTCGGTTTCGCTGTCGGCAATCTGGCCGGCAAACGCGCCGTCGAGCTTGATCATGTCCACCGGCAGACTGCGCATATACTGATAGGACGTAGGGCCTGCGCCAAAGTTGCCCAGACAGAACCGGCAACCGAGCTCCTGCATCTCGCCGATGAACTCCGCCACCGAATGCACATCCCGGATGGCAGCGACCTCGGTAATCTCGAACCACAACCGCTCGATGGGCGCATCGGCTTCGCTGAGCTTGCTGTAGATAAATTCCAGCAAACCCTCGTCGTTGAGGGAATAGCCTGACAGGTTAATGCAGTAACCCGGCTGACGCTCACCTCCGCTGCCCCCCTGGCGGCCACTCCGGGTCCGTAACCAGTCAAGCATGTAACCCACCACCCAGCGATCCACGAACTGCATGCGGTTGTAGCGCTCGGCCATACGCACAAAGTCTGCAGCGGTAATCAGCTCGCCCTGGTCATCGTACATGCTGATCAGCACTTCATACTGGGTGGTCAGGCGGGTTTCCTTGTGCAGCGGGATGATTTTCTGACATCTCAGCAGCATCCGCTCTTCGTCGAGGTCTCCCAGGCTGGCTACCTTGGCCGCAATCTGCTCCTGCTTTTCAAAGTTTTCCGGTTCGAGCTGGTAGACTTCGTATTTTCCGGATCCACGGGTCTTGGCCAGCTTGCAGGCCTCTTCGGTAGCCCGCAACCAGCGTCCGGCGGTGGTCAGCACCGGCAACTGGGGCGCCAGGCCGGCGCTGGCCGACAGTCGGTATTGGCGCCCCTGCCAGCTTAGCTCAAGATTCTCGATGGCATGGATGATACCCGACACCATGGGGCCGGCTTCTTCCGATGGTAGCAGGAAGCCAAATTCGTCCCCATCCAGCCTTGCCAGCGGCATACCGTCCACTACCTGGTCCCGAAGAATGCCAGCCACTTGCCGAAGGGCCTCGTCACCGGCCGCGAGGCCGGCAGTATCGTTGAGAAGCCGGAACTGACGCAGATCCAGCCGTACCAGGGTTCGCTCGTCCTCATGGCGGCTCAGCTGCTGCTCCAGCACCCGTTCAAACTCGCGGCGCTCCAGCAGTCCGGTCAGCTCGTCATGGGTGGATGCCCACGACAGCTGGTCGTAGACCTTGCGTACCATCCGGTCGATGCTCTCATCCACCAGCGGCCGCTCATACTGACTGTCAGGAACAATCAGCCCTTTCTGCATGCGCTCTGCCAGGTCGGCCAGTTCCAGCTCCACCACCCGCATGCCCTGGTGGTTAACAAACACGAACCGGTTGAAACCCCGGGCAATCCATACCAGGCGGATGTACTGGACCTGGTCGGCATTGGTCTGATCTTTAAGCCAGTCACCGGTACGCAACTTCTGGGCCCGGGCAATCCAGCGTTGAAGACGCTTCTGCAGGCGGTCCTGCTGTTTGCGATCCGGGTCCTCCCCGGGTTCGGTAACGGGCATGGAGACCCGCTCCACCGGTGTATCCGGCGAGCGTACCAGGAACTGCTTGAGCTCTTCCCGCACCTGGGTCGCCGGCAGGTGGTTACTGGAGATAGAGCCCAGGCCTTCCTGGATCAGTCGCAGCAACTCCGACAGGTTGATGTTCATCTCCGGGTCGTCGGCAAAGGCCATCAGCGTGTCAACCACGGACAGATAGTCCTGCCACAGCTGACTGTCCGGCCCCTGGCGAATCCAGGTCAGCGATAACAGATCCCGCCAACCGGCATTCAGCAGACTGACCACCGCCCGGGGCACCTCACGGCCACCCAGCCGCTTATCCAGTGCCCGGCTGACAGCTGCCTTGGAATCACTGACTTTCTGGGCGCCTTCGGCAGCGGCGGTGACCCGTTCCACATTGCGGCGATAAATCAGGTTCTGCCGGTCTATCAGCGTATCGAGCTCGCCCATGGCCCCCTCAAAGACCCGGGTATCCTGCTCGAATTCGGCCGCGATGCGACCAACAAGGTCGTCTACCCGGCGCTGTACCGCCGGGTTGGTACGGCCACCACGCATCCCCAGTTGTGCCAGTCGATTCATCACTCCCCGAACCGGACTTTCGATATCGTCAAAGAAGTCAGGATCCCGCAGCACCACCTTGAGCACAGGAACCTCGAGCTGACGCATCTGCTCGCGGGTATGGTCCGTCAGCCTGGGGCTCTCCACCACGCTACGAAAGAACCGGTCCACCACATCCAGGGCGGTCTGCTGTTCCTCGTCCAGGGCATGGTCGCCAGAGCTTTTGACCTGTTCGATCACACGCTCCTTGAGAGGCGCTGCATGCTCTTGAGGCTTCGCCGCTTTCTGCAGGGTATGGAGCTGGGACTGGAATTCGCCCTGGGACAGCGGGCGGGCATTTTCGGCGAACGGGGCCGGCGTGTCTCCGGCCTCCCGCCCGGCCTTGAGCGTTCCAATGAGGTTACGAACCGTGGCAAACGCCGAACGGGCCAGCGTCATCTGTTCCTGGAAACCCTGGCTGCGAGTTCCTGTCAGGGGTGCCAGGGCCGGCTGCGCAGACTTCCCCCCCGACGACGCGGGCGCATCCTCGGGCTGACCACTGACCGCCTCCGGGACAGGCTCTGGTCGAGGTGCCGGTTTCGGGGCCTCGCTGCGGGGTCTGCGCTCACTGAGATACCGGCTAAGGTCCAGATCCGGCAGGATGCCGTGGCGAACCAGGATCTGGTTGAGTTCTTCGTAAAGCGGACCGATTTTCTGCAGGACCAGGGTTTCAAAGGTTTTCAGGCAGATTTTTTCCACCGCCCGGCTGGTACGCAGACTTTCCAGCCCGGTATGAAAGGCTTCGCAGACCAGGGAGGGTCCCAGCGGGTTCTGATGGCCGGTGGCATTGGTAACACCAAGGCGATCCAGCCGCATGCGCAACTGGAGAAGCTCGGCTCGATACAGGGTATCAGCCTTGGTCACCATTACCTTGATCGCCAGCCAGTCTTCAAACTCCCCCTTGTCCACCAGGGACAGGCTGGACGGGGACTGGCCCTCACGCTGCGGTTTCAGCGGGGACTCCAGATACCGCGACATCAGCAGCCACATGGAGCGCTGTCGGCTTTCCACCTGTGCAGCCGCATCCATGTACTCATTCGCCTGCTGATCGTTGGCAGCCTTCAGGGCAGCCTGGCGCAGGTTTTCCGCCATGGCCCCGAAGCATTCAGTCATCAGTGGTTCGATGTGCTGTGACACACTCCGGGCACACTGCCGCAGGACAAACTGGACCCTTTCACTGGGAGGCTTGAGCGAGGCTCGTTCCTGGAAGGCTCCATCGGCGCCGCACTGGCTGAGCATGGCTTCGACAGCCTTCGGGCTGGAGCGGGTAAACTCGACCCCCATGGCACCGTCAATCAGGCGCACCGGCCGGGCCTCCAGCTGGTGACGCTCGCGCCCATCCCCGGTGCGGAAATGGAGGCCGAGGTCTGCGCCGGGGTATTTCTGGAGGTAGGCGCGAATTCTGGCGGAGGTATCGCCTGAATATCGCACGAACAATCCCTCTGCACAAAAGTCGGCAATCTGGCATGGCCACATCCCGGACTCCCCCAGGTCAACCTGGGCTGCCAGCTTGATGGGACGGCGGGGACTGGAGCGTCGTTCCTTCGGATCCATTGACTACCTGATCGATGGTATAGCCCGGCAGCACCTTGGCGCCAGCCGGGGCGATTCCCTTTAAGCGAGTGATAACGGACACCCGCAACGCTACCTCAGCAAACCGGAACACATGCCCGGCAAGCCCCTCCGAACGGGACGGGGCTCTGAGGTCAGTATAGCCATGATGGCCAGGAAACAAGGTCGCTGGAGACTGGCCCGGGGCATGGACCGGAACCTTTTGTTTCCAATTGTTAATGTGACTACTTTAACGACGGTTCGTCAAGAGAGTTCCCGGAAAATTTCGAGCAAATGCTCGCTCCTGAGTGAGGCTTCCACGCCTTCACCGGGCAGCCAACCCTCAGCCCAGTGTTTTGACGAACACCTTGGAATTGCGCCGTGTATTGTAAGTCGCCAGTTTCGGACCCGGCAGTGACTGGATCGTCGACGGCTCGAAGCCCCGTTCCCGGAACCAGTGTTCGGTTTGGGTGGTCAGTACAAACAGACGGGCCAGGCCCTCGCCCCGGGCCATGCGCTCGATCAGCGCGAGGATTTCATCGCCCCGGCCACCCCGGCGGTAGGCTGGATCCACCGCAAAGCAGGACAGTTCGCCGGACTGCTCTTGCGGATAGGCATAGAGAGCCGCGCAGCCGATGATCATGCCATCCCTCTCGGCCACCACGTATTGGTCGATCTCGGTTTCCAGCATCTCACGGGAACGACGCACCAGCACGCCCTGCTCCTCCAGCGGCTGGATCAGTTCAAGGATACCGCCGATATCCTCTACCCGGGCACGGCGGATCTGTTCATAGTTATCGTCGGTGACCAGGGTACCGGAGCCATCCCGGGTGAACAGTTCCTCCAGCACGGCACCGTCGCGCAGGTAGCTGATAATGTGAGCCCGGCGCACACCGCGAGTACAGGCATCGCAGGCTGCCCGCAGCAGGTCCGCATCATGGCCGGAAACCACACGTTCGGCTACCTTCTGCAAGGCCTGGCGTACGGTAAGCTCCCGTATCAGCGAACCGTCTTCGTCCAGCACTCCCTGGTCATCGGTGAACACGATCAGCTTGTCCGCCCTCAGGGCCGAGGCTACCTGGCTGCCCACATCCTCATAGGAGAGATTGAAGATTTCCCCGGTGGGAGAGTATCCCTGGGGCGGCATCAGCACGATGTGACCCGACTCCAGCAGCCGCTCGATACCGGCCGTGTCCACCCGGCGCACCCGGCCGGTGTAGCCATGGTCCACGCCATCCAGCACGCCCACCGGTCGGGCGGCGACAAAATTGCCACTACAAACGCGAATCTTCGCGCCGTGCATGGGCGAATTCACAAGCCCCATGGACAGCCGGCTCTCCAGCCAGGAGCGCAGACCGCCCACAGCTTCCATGACCAGGGGCAGGTCCTGTTCCGGCGTGACCCGAAGGCCTCCGACAAACTCTGACTGGTGCCCGGCCTGCTCCAGGCGCTGCTGGATCTGGGGGCGGGCGCCAAAGGTCACAACCAGGCGGATACCCAGGCTGCTGAGCAAGGTGATGTCATGGATGATGTTCAGCAGGTTATCACTGGCCAGGGCCTCGCCCCCCAATACCAGTACGACAGTGCTGCCGCGGTGGGCGTTGATATAGGGAGAGGAGTGACGAAAGCTGTGCAGCCAGTCGGATACGCTCATAGACAGAAGTGCCTGATCAGTTGTTTCAGCAGCGAAATAGTGGGGTTGACCTGGGCCAGGTCCAGGTATTCATCCGGCTGATGGGCCTGGTCGATGGAACCGGGGCCCAGAACCAGGGTTTCCAGGCCCAGTTTCTGCAGCCAGGGGGCCTCGGTGGCAAAGGCCACGGCCTCAGCCTGGTGACCGGTCAGCCTCTCACACACCTTGACCAACTCGGCTTCCGCCGGGGTTTCAAACGGGGGTACACCGTCGAACAGGGGTTCGAAGGTCAGTGACAGCTCCCGACGGCGGGCCAGGGGCCCAAGCCGGGTGAGAATGGCCTGGCGCAACTCGCTCATGTCCATGCCCGGCAGGGGACGCAGATCAAAATGCAATTCGCAACGGGCACAGATCCGGTTGGGGTTATCGCCACCGTGGATACATCCCAGATTCATGGTGGGATACTGCACCCGGAAATGGGGATTGCGATGGCGTTCCTGCCACTGCCCTCGCAGGACCAGTAGTTCATTCATGGCCTCGTTCATGCCTTCCAGCGCATTGCGACCAAGGGAAGGGTCCGAGGAGTGCCCTGACTGGCCTTCAAACACCAGCCGCTCCATCATGATGCCCTTGTGCATCCGGATGGGTCTCAGCTCGGTGGGCTCACCGATCACCGCGTAACGGGCCCTGGGATAACCTGCCTCCGCCAGGGCCCGGGCGCCATTCATGGAACTTTCCTCGTCGGCGGTGGCCAGCAGGATCAGCGGCTGTTTCAGCGGTTGCCGGGCCGCCTCCCTGGCGGCCTCGATAGCCAGGGCAAAGAATCCCTTCATGTCACAGGTGCCCAGGCCGTACAGGCGGTTGTCGCGCTCGGTCAGGGTAAACGGGTCACTTTTCCAGCGCTTGTCATCAAAGGGAACTGTGTCGGTATGGCCAGACAGCACCAGCCCGCCAGGGCCTGAGCCGAGTGTGGCCACCAGGTTGTATTTCCCCGGCATGCCCGGGACTGGCAGGATCTCGTTACGGAACCCGAGCGCACCCAACCACTCCGCCAGCTGGTTGACCACTGCTTCGTTACTGTGATCCCACTCGGCGGATGCGCTGCTGATAGACGGGATACCCACCAGGCGCTGCAGCATGGTGTGTACATCCGGCGGCCCGGGGTTCTGTCCGGACGAATTACGATGGGTCTGATCGGTCATCTTGCCAGGCTCCTGCAGGGTCAGTCAGGGCGCGGAGTGGCGATTGTCAGTCTTCTGCCGTCTGGCCCCGGCGCCAGACGGCCAGCTGATCTATGGCACGACTCGCCATGGGGTAGGCCACTTCACCACCGTCCACCGGGCGCGCCACTTCCACCTGTCGCTCGTCAACACGTATAAGCCGGCCTTCAACGGTACGCCCGTTGCTCAGGGTAACCCGGACGGTGTAACCAAGCCAGTCACCCGCATGTTCTGTGGCAACAACCTGCCAGCCTGCGACCATCGGACTCTTTTCCGGGTCAACCACAGGCTCCAGCGCCTGCTCGGGTACTGTCGGCGTCACCGGTTCTATCGCGGAGAGATAGACATCGGGCACCACAGCCCCGTTGTAGGAGACTGCCAGGGCAGGCGCAGCCTCACCTCCTTCAGTCCCGGAGTCGTTAGCATCCCGCAACGGAATACCCGCCCAGGCCGCTTTCGGGTCCAGCGATACCACCAGCTCACCGCCTTCGGTCAGCCATTGCCGGTAGAGGGCCAGTAGTTGGGGGGACGCCTGCAGGCCACGGCTTTCCAGCCCTTCCCGGAAGGATGTCATGACCAGGTCCGCCCAGGCAGCTGCAGGCAGGCCCGTCTCCCTGGCGCAATACGCGGTAACGCGGCGCATCATGCCCCCGTCTCGCAGCACTACCTGGACGGTCTCGGCCGAGGGGGTAAGGTTGACACCGTCCGGATCCAGCCTTACCCGTGCCCCCTGCCAGAAAACCTCGACGCCCCCTGACTCCCGGGAGTGTATCTCCAGCCTGACCCCACCGGACGTCTGGCGCACCTGGGCATCGCCCGCCAGTTCATTAATACCCATACGAACCAGGTCGCCACTACCGAGCTGCTGCCTGGCATCCGGGCCACATACGGGCATGAACAGGGGGCGTGGCGCCAACTCATCGGTATCCGTCACCCAGTTACGCAGCATGGCGGCGTCCAGGGGCAACCGCCAGCCGGAGGCTTCCAGCCGCCAACTGCGCGGCAGGTCATGGGCGCTGTGAAGGCCTTTCAGCAGCGCCAGTGGCGACCCTGCCTGCAGGTGCAGCCGTTCAATCGTCAGGGGCTGGGTCAGACGGAACGACTGAAAGCGGGTGTTCTCCAGGACAAGCTCACCACTCACCCCTGAGCTGATACTGCCCCGCTCCAGCGCCCCATGGTCTGACAGGGATCGGCGCAACTCCGCCATGGTCTGGTCCGCGTACCACCAGACCGCACCTTTGTACGCACCCCAGCCTGCGAGGACCAGGATAACAATCAGCGACAACAGTTTTCTCAAGGCTTCCTCTCCCTGCGGGGACACACGCTGCAGCAGCTACCCGGGCCGTTTCAGGCGATAGCGGGGAATCAATTCCGGGAAATCAGCGTACCCACACCTTCGTCGGTAAAGATTTCCAGTAGGGTGGCATGTGCCACCCGGCCGTCGATGATATGGGCCGTCTTTACCCCGTTCTCCACGGCACTCAGTGCGCAGCGGATCTTGGGTAACATGCCACCGTGGATGGTGCCATCCTCGATCAGGTCATTGACCTGGGCTGCGGTCAGGCCTGTAAGCACCTGGTCGTCCTTGCTCTTGAGGCCGGACACGTTGGTTAGCAGGATCAGCTTTTCCGCCTTCACTGCCTCGGCCACCTTGCCAGCCACCAGGTCAGCATTGATGTTGTAGGAGGCGCCGTCGGGCCCGACCCCGATGGGCGCAATGACCGGTATCACATCGCTGTGGGTGAGCATGTCGATGACCTTGGTGTTCACCTGGGCCACCTCTCCCACGTGGCCGATGTCGATGATTTCAGGACGGCTGACCTCGTCGGACTTGCCCACCACTTCCAGTTTGCGGGCGCGGATCAGGTTGCCATCCTTGCCGGTCAGACCAACGGCGGTGCCACCGTGGGCATTGATCAGGGAGACTATTTCCTTGTTCACCTGGCCACCAAGAACCATCTCTACCACATCCATGGTCTCCGAGTCGGTAACCCGCATCCCGTTGACGAAGTGGGACTTGATGTTGAGCCGGTTCAGCAGATCGCCGATCTGGGGGCCGCCACCGTGCACCACGATGGGATTGATGCCCACCAGTTTCATCAGCACCATATCCCGGGCGAAGCTGCTCTTGAGCTCCTCGTTTTCCATGGCGTTGCCGCCGTACTTGATCACTACCGTCTTGCCGGTAAACCGCTGGATATAGGGCAGGCCCTTACTCAGGACGTCTGCCACCTGCATTGCCGTATCACGATCCAGTGCCATTAATCTTGCCTTATCGAGAGTTCTGCCCGACACGTGCCGGGCACAGGTCATAAAACCGGGTTCAGAAGGTTATGTGTACGTCCGGGGCCAGGGCCTTGAGCTGCCCCCGGAAAATCTGCTTGATACGCTCGAGCGCCGCTTCGTTCTCGGCCTCGAATCGCAATACCAGTACCGGGGTCGTATTGGAGGCCCGGCACAGGCCCCACCCGTCGGGGTAATCCACCCGTACACCGTCGATGGTGGTGATGTTCGATTCGCCGAAGTCGGCCAGGTCCTTGAGGCGTTCAATAATGCGGAACTTGCCTTCGTCCGTCACCTCCAGGTTCAGCTCAGGTGTGCTGATATCCTCCGGGAACTCGGCAAAGACCTCACTGGCCTGGCGGTCCTCAATGCCGAGGATCTCCAACAACCGGGCCGCGGAATACAGTCCGTCATCAAAGCCATACCAGCGCTCACCGAAGAAAATGTGGCCGCTCATCTCCCCGGCCAGCAGGGCACCGGTTTCCTTCATCTTTGCCTTCATCAGGGAGTGGCCGGTCTTCCACATCACCGGGCGACCTCCCGCGGAGGAAATCACGCCACTGAGACGGCGGCTGCACTTGACGTCGAAGAGGACGTCGGCGCCCGGGTTGCGGGAGACCACGTCTCGGGCAAAGAGCATCATCAGGCGATCGGGCCAGATAATCTTGCCTTCGTTGGTAACTACACCCAGGCGATCCCCGTCGCCATCAAACGCGATGCCCAGGTCAGCACCCTCCTGTTGTACGCGCTCTATCAGGTCCTGCAGGTTCTCCCGCTTGCCGGGATCCGGGTGATGGTTCGGGAAACTGCCATCCACCTCGCAGTACAATGGAATCACTTCGCAACCGAGCTCTTCCAGCAGCAGGGGGCCAAGCTCGCCGGCTATACCGTTGCCCGCGTCAACGACAACCCTCAGGGGCGTAGCTACGGCGATGTCGCCGGTAATACGATCCAGGTAATCCCGCCGCACATCCTGGTCGGATGCACCACCCTGCCCCCGGTGCAGGTCGCCCATCTGTACTCGCTGCAGCAGTTTCTGGATACCCTCTTCCGCCAGGGTTTCGCCCCCCAGCATGATTTTCAGGCCGTTATAGTTGGACGGGTTGTGACTGCCGGTCACCATGACGCCGGAACCGGTACCCAGGTGATGGGTGGCAAAGTACAGCACCGGTGTTGGCACCGCCCCTATCCGGATGACATTACAGCCAGCTTCCATCACTCCGCGGGCCAGCGCATCCGCCAACTCCGGGCTGGAGTGGCGGCCGTCGTAGCCAATACAAAGCGTATCCTGGCTTCTGTCCAGTGCTTCCGAGCCAATCGACTGACCGATCAGGCGAACAATCTCCGGTGTCAGCGTTTCACCGACAATACCGCGAATGTCATAGGCCCGGAAGATGGAGGGGGACAGCTCGGCACGGGGAGCCGGTGCTTCCGTGACTTCCGGCGTAGCGCCGGCAGGACTCTCCCCAAAGCCCAGCACGTCCTCATCGCCATCAAGCATGTCGATGTCCGGCATATCCCGCTCCTGGAACAGGGGCTCACCCATATCCGGGTCCGCTGGCTGCGCCGCTTTCGGTTCCGGAGCCTTGCGGGTAGTGCCTTCAATTCGCTTCTCCACCGCCTTGCTCAGTCGGTGCAGGACATCCGCCAGTACTGAGGGCAACTCCCAACGGAACTGAGGGGGCGCCGAACGATCACCTGAGAACGCCTTGTTGGCCCACTGGACCAGGCCGGTGGTTTCCTTGCGCAAGCCGGACTGGGCGGACGACAGCATCAACCACACGATCACGGCTGCGACCAGGAACCCTGCCACCACCAACCCCAGCAAAAGCACCGGCACCGAGGTGGCCGCGGCCCGCTGCGCTTGATACCGGAGGCTCCAGTCAGGCACCGAAAGTGATCGAGTCACTTCCGGCCCCGCGCCCTGACCGCGACTGACGACGTTGCGAGACTGCCCACCTACGGTCTGGACCAGGGTCGCCTGACCCTCAACACCTGAAAGTACGTCTGCCAGTACGCCGGCATCGAACTGGATCACCAGGGTACCTTCCGCCACTTCGGTAGAGGGATTACGAACCCGGGTTGCCATCTGGACCCGCCAGCCGCCGTCGGCCGGGAATGCATCCGGGGTGACCGGACGACCGGTTTCCGCGCGCCGGGCCAGGTCAAGTGTGGCAAAGCCAAGGCCAGCCTGCTCATCAGCCCGCCGGGGGATAGAGCCATAGGGGAACAGGAATACCCGCTCGATACCAGGCATCATGGACTGCAGTTCGCCAGCCAACTCCCTGGCCCCACCGATTTCTCCGAGGGCCTCACGCACCGAGGCCTGGGTACCAAGCCCTTCAGTCAACGACTGCAGGAATCCGATACGTTGTTCCAGCCGGTCCACCGCCTGCTCAGCGCCGCGCTCGGCCGCCAACTGCTGCCCTTGCTGCTCGGCCGGTTGCAGCACAACCAGGTACATCACGGCAGCCACCACCAGGCCGGTGATAACCACGGCGAGGGCCTGGCCCAGGGCCACCGACGAAAGCTTGCGGACCTTGCTGCCCCCGGACTCTTTCGGTGCCTTGCCCCGAGCAGTTTTTCTGGTGGCTTTGTTGTTATCGGAAGTGGCCTCGGGCGACGAGTCAGCAGTTCCGGCCGCTTCCTTTTTCTTGCCAAATTTCATAGTCGGCTCCGTCTCGACGGCTGTTACAACAATACGTGACCTTCAAAGGGTGAATGGCTGTCAGTATAGATGGTTACATGAATTCGTTAATGACACATTTGGCGTATTGGAAACTTTATCAGTGTCGTCCGGTGGAGCCGAAGCCGCCTTCGCCGCGTCCGCTGGCATGGAACTCGTCTACAATATCGAACTGCGCCTGCACGACCGGCACCAGCACCAACTGTGCGATACGCTCACCGACATTCACGGTGAACGCAGTACTGCCGCGGTTCCAGCAGGAAACCATCAGTTCACCCTGGTAGTCTGAATCGATCAGTCCGACCAGGTTGCCCAGCACGATACCGTGTTTGTGACCCAATCCACTGCGAGGCAGGATCATGGCGGCGAGGGTGTTATCCTCGATATAGATGGAAAGCCCGGTGGGAATGAGCATTGACTCCCCCGGCGCCAGGGTCACCGGCCCTTCCAGGCAGGCCCTCAGGTCCAGTCCGGCGGAACCGTCGGTGGCGTACGTAGGCATGGGGATATCCTGGCCGATACGCTCATCCAGGATGCGCATCTGCACGGGCTGATGACTCATACTTCTATTCCTCAGGGCAGTTTCAGGGTTGGGCGGGCATCCGCTCGGCTATCAGGGCAACCAGCTCCCTGGCGACCTCACTCTTCGGGGCGGGGCCGATGGCACGCTGCCCCCCGGACCAGAATACCGTGACAGCATTCTGGTCGCTGTTGAACCCGATACCCGGCGCAGACACATCGTTGGCCACTATCATGGCCAGCTTTTTGCGTTTCATCTTGTCCGTGGCGTAGGCAGCGACGTCATTGGTCTCTGCCGCAAACCCTACGGTAAACGGCGCATCGCTCCGGGCGGCAATGGTGGCGAGGGTATCCGGATTACGCACCAACTCCAGGGACAGGGTCTCTGAAGACTTCTTCATTTTCTGGTCTGCCGTAGCGGATGGCCGGTAATCCGCCACGGCAGCGGTGGCGATAAAGATATCCGCGCCCTTGTCCACTTCCGCACTGCTCGCCCGCAACATGTCTTCAGCGGTCTGAACCGGCACCACCTCCACCCCTGACGGTGCCGCCAGGCTGACCGGGCCGCTGACCAGCGTCACCGTCGCCCCAGCGGCACGGGCGGCTTCTGCGATGGCATACCCCATCTTGCCGGAACTGTGGTTGCTGATGTAACGAACCGGGTCAATAGGCTCCCGGGTTGGGCCGGCGGTGATGACTACCCGACGCCCGGCCAGGGGACCGTTATCGACGGTCTCCGATGGCTCAAACTGATCGATCAGGCCGAACAGGGTCTGAGGCTCGAGCATCCGCCCTGGCCCGGTATCGCCACAGGCCTGGCTGCCCTGGTCCGGGCCCCAAAGGGTGATCTGGGGGTCTTCCTCCAGCAAGTGAACGTTACGCTGCGAACGGTAATTGCCCCACATGGCCTGGTTCATGGCAGGAGCCAGGGCGATAGGAGCCTCGGTGGCGCAGCAAACGGTAGCCAGCAGGTCGTCCGCCAGGCCATGGGCCAGACGCGCCATGAAATCCGCTGACGCTGGTGCCACCACCACCAGGTCCGTCCACTTGGCCAGCTCGATATGACCCATGCCGGCCTCGGCTTCCGGGTCCAGCAGGGAACTGCGCACGGGCTCGCCACTGAGGGCCTGGAAGGTCATCGGGGCAACGAAGGCCTCCGCGCCCCGGGTCATCACCACCCGTACCGGGTAGTCGGCTTTTCTGAGCAACCGCACCAGTTCCGCGCTCTTGTAGGCAGCAATACCGCCGGTGATGCCCAGCAGGATGTTCGGTCTGGCCATGATGTCTCCGTAATACCCGTGTCCGGTCAAAGGGCTATAAGATAGCATTGCCGACACTTCCCCGACAGTGGGTCGGTCGTGCTAAGATTCTTGCGGTTTTGGCCGCGGCTCCCGGGAGATGTCCCGGCGACCACTGATGAATGCAGGAAGCACCCACAAGGATCCAGGATGGATACGACCACACGACCCCAATGGCCCCGGGACGAGCGCCCCCGGGAGCGGCTGCTGGCCCACGGTGCCGAAAGCCTGTCTGATACCGAACTGCTCGCCATATTCCTGCGTACCGGGACCGCCGGTATGCCAGTCATGGCCATGGCCCGGCACCTGCTGGAAGAGTTCGGCAGCCTGCGAGGCCTGATGACCGCCTCACACAACAGTTTTTGCCGGGTTCGCGGGCTGGGCACCGCCAAGTACGCACAGGTGCAGGCCGCCATGGAGATGGCGCGGCGGGTCATGGACGAGCCGGTGCGCCACGGTGACCCGCTGACCTCGCCGGAGGACACCCGGCGCTATCTGGGCGCCAGGCTTGGCACCCAGCCCCATGAGGTGTTTGCCGGCCTGTTCCTGGACAACCGACACCGGGTAATTCGTTACCAGGAGATGTTCCGGGGCACCATTGATGGCGCGGCAGTCTACCCTCGGGAAGTGGTGCGCCAGGCGCTTGACTATAATGCCGCAGCGGTTATCTTTGCCCACAACCACCCATCAGGGATTGCCGAACCCAGCCAGGCGGACATCTCCCTGACCCGCCGCCTCAAGGATGCGCTGGGCCTGGTGGATATTCGGGTGCTGGATCATATGGTTGTAGGGCATGGCGAAATTATTTCACTGGCCGAGCGGGGACTGATGTAGCCGAACCGGAAACTGCACAATTTCCCAACAATCTTTTGCGTTAGCCCCCCCGTTCTGGTATAAAAGCGTCCCTTTCTGGCGGCGTCTGGCGAGCACCGTGCGCACTGCAGACACGTAAAGCAACCAGAGACCCGATGACAGGAACCTCTGTGAAGGATCAGCTTCAGAGGCTTCCTTAAAAACGAATTCGTATTCAGGACCCAAGCTCAGGTCGGAGGCAAACATGTCCAGAGTCTGTCAGGTAACCGGTAAGCGGCCGGTAACCGGTAACAACGTTTCTCACGCTATGAACCACAACAAGCGTCGCTTTCTGCCCAACCTGCAGAGCCATCGCTTCTGGGTCGAGTCCGAGAAACGCTTCGTGAAGCTGCGCGTATCCACCAAGGGCATGCGCATCATCGATAAAAAAGGCATTGACGCTGTGCTGGCCGATCTTCGTGCCCGCGGCGAGAAAGTATAAGGAGCCGCATCATGCGCGAGAAAATCAAGCTGGTTTCATCAGCAGGTACTGGTCACTACTACACGACCAAGAAGAACAAGCGTAACACTCCGGAAAAGATCGAGATCAAGAAATACGATCCGGTTGTCCGCAAGCACGTTGCGTACAAGGAAGCGAAGATCAAATAAGATCGCCGCTTACCGAAAAAACCCGGCCATGGCCGGGTTTTTTTGTGGCCGCTCGACAGCGCCCTGTCCGACTCAGAACGTTTCCAGGTACCCCTTGGGCAAGGCAATATCCATGGCGATGGGCAGGTGATCGGATAGCGGATAGCTCACCACTTCCGAGTTGCGGATTTCCAGGCTGGGGCTGACCAGGATGTGGTCCAGCGCCCGCTCCGGCCGCCAGCTGGGAAAGCTGTGGGCGGTTGCCGGCAGCGGCATCAGGTTGGCGTGCTTCAGGGGGGTATTGGTCAGCAGCTCGTCGGCATGGTTGTTCAGGTCCCCCATCAGGACCACGTGCCGGTAATCGGCAATCAGCTCATGGATATAGGCCAGCTGGCGGGCCTGCCCGGCCTTGCTCAGGGACAGGTGCATGATGACCAGCACCAGCGGATCATCCGCATCTCCGTAACGGGCAATAATAGCACCACGGCCAGGCAACAGACCCGGCAGGCGGTGCTCGGTAACATCCAGCGGCCGGAACCGGCTCAGCAGACCATTGCTGTGCTGGGCCACCGGCCCGAGATTACGATTGAGTTGCTGGTGCCAGTAAGGAATGCCCGCGGCCTCGGCCAGGTACTGCACCTGGTTGATGTAGCCGCTGCGCAGACTACCGCCGTCACACTCCTGTAACGCTACCACGTCGTAGTTGCGCAGCAGGGAGGCTATGCGGTCCAGGTTCTCGATGCGCCCCCGGTGCGGCAGCACATGCTGCCAGCTACGGGTCAGGTAATGGTGGTAGGAGGCGGTATTGATACCCACCTGGATATTGAAGGTCAGCAGCCGGATGTGGTGACCAGGCTCGAAGTCCGGCACATGATCCACACCCGAGCAGGCACCTCGCGATGGAGCAGCCCGGCCAGTGCGATCAGCAAACCCCTGTTTCAGCCTTCTGTACATTCCAGCCTTCTGCCAATGGCCGGCTCCGGGCAAAACGCCCTTACACCGGCTGCCAGTTTATTGAGCGCCTTTACCACGCTCCTTCTCTACAAGGTAGTCTACTACCGCCAGCGCTTCCTCATAGCCACCAGCCATACTCGGTGACGTACGATACTTTCCGGCCACCAGAACGGTAGGGGTGCCCCGTACCTGGGCCCCACGCAGCACCGACATGGCCCGCTGGGTCTGGGCCTTTACGCCAAAGCCGTTGAAAGCCTTGAGGAAGGCTTCACGGTCAACACCGTACTCAGCGACAAAGTCGGCCAGATCGGAGGCACTGGACAGGTCCTGGCGCTCAGCGGCCAGCGCCTGGTAGAACGCATCGTGGGTCTTTTCACGGGCATCCAGCGCTTCCACCGCATAAAACGCCTTGGCATGCTCCGTCGCCGCCCGATTCATGGGTGCAGGGAGATAAACAAAGTTGATGTCCTCACCCATATTCTCCTTCCAGGCCTGCACATGGGGCTCGAACTCCAGACAATAACCACAGCCATACCAGAACACCTCAGCCACCTCGATACCCTCAGCGGAGGAGGCACTCACCTCACTGGGCAGGCGCTGGTAGTGCTTGCCCTCTTCCCACTGGTCCTGGGCAGACGCGGAAAAGGCAATGGTGGCGGCGATAACGCCCGTGGTCAGGTGTCGGAAAATTCCCATGGATATACCTCTGGATTCGTTCTGGTTGTGATTTGGACTCTACCCCGAAAAGACAGGGGCGTCGGCAAAAGGTTCACCCGGGATTATGTCCCAGGCCTGCTTCCGGTATCCAGTCGTGACGGCGTTACCGTGCTGACAGGATGCCAAAAACGCAAAAGCCCGCACGAAGCGGGCTTCCGGAAACACTGTCAGACTGACAGGAATCAGTTCAGGCCGGAGATGTAGCTGGCCACGGCCTCGATTTCCTCGTCGGTCAGCCTGGATGCGATATCCGTCATGATCTGCGACTGGTAACCACCACGCTCGCCGTTACGGTAGGCTTTCAGGGTCTTGACCACATACTCTGCGTTCTGCCCACCCAGGTGCGGGTAGCCAGCAGGCTCATTACCCTTGCCCTGCGGGTTGTGACAGGCGGCACAGGCGGCCACGCCAGAGGCCAGGTTACCGCCACGATACAGCGATCCACCAAGGCCGACCAGCTCCGGATCAGCCTGGCCAAGGGGCATGTCTTCCTGGTTGAAGTAAGCCGCCAGGTCCTGCAGGTCCTGATCCGACTTGCCATCCAGCTGACCGATCATCTCGGGGATTTCGCGGTTCCCATCCCGGATAGCCAGCAACTGGTTATAGAGGTAAGTCTCCCCCAACCCGGCGATTTTCGGGTAGACGCCCATTACCGGAGCGGTACCTGCCTGTCCATGACAGGCCGCACACGCAGCGGCCTGGGTCTCACCAGCTTCAGGATCTCCCGCACCGTGAGCCGTCATAGAGAGGCCCACGCCGAGAACCACACCTGCGATCAGTTTCTTCATGCTCGCTCCGCTTATCTCTCATCAGAAACGTTATTCTTTGTGCCGCCGGCAGAACTGGAAAAGCCACGATTATCGGGGCATTGGCAGTAGTAACCTGCGCACTGTCCGGAAATTGGTGTAGCATTATACATTAAGGAGCCAATGAATAAATGCCATGGGCCTGTCTCAGGTCAACCCGCTGTCCATCGGCTCTCGCCAGGACCATGAAACCGACATCCTCGCCATTCAGGAATTCTCTGTGACATCCGAAGCACCCAAACCGATTTCGTTCAACAGCGCCCGCTTTCTGGTCAGTGCTGCACGGCTGCAGGACTGTCCGCCAGACGCCGGGCGTGAGGTCGCCTTCGCCGGCCGGTCCAATGCCGGCAAGTCCAGCGCCATCAACTGCATCACCACCAATGGCAAGCTGGCCCGGACCAGCAAGACCCCGGGGCGCACCCGGCTGATCAACTTCTTTTCCCTGAACCGGGAAAACTGCCGGCTGGTGGACCTGCCCGGCTATGGTTACGCCAAGGTTTCCCGGGATATGAAGGATGACTGGCAACAGCACCTGAGCCACTATCTCACCGAGCGGCGCAGCCTGGCAGGACTGGTACTGGTGATGGACATTCGCCACCCGCTGACCGACTTTGACCAGATGATGGTGGAATGGTGCGAACATAACAACCTGCCGCTGATGATTCTCGCTACCAAGGCGGACAAACTGAAGTTCGGCCAGGCGAAAACGGCTATGCTGGGGATCCGCAAGGCCCTGAAGGACAATCAGTGCCTGGAGCACCTGATCATGTTCTCGGCCACCAGCAAGACCGGGCTGGAAGAATGCCGCAAGGGGCTGACAGACTGGCTTGAATCCGGGCAGGATGACTGAGCGCCCGACATAAAAAAACCCGACCGGTTTTCCCGGTCGGGAATCGTCAGGGTTTGCGACGTACTGAGACCTGAGTCTCACCGGCGAGTCCGTTGGCACCGGCATTGACTATGATCAAACTTTCACCTGAAAGTTCCCTTTACCCGAGGAATTGGATATGACCGCAACCGTTGTTCCCCTGAGCGAGAGCAAAAAGCAGATCCAGCTTACCGCCCGGGTACTGGCGGAGCAGAAGCAGGCCTTCAGCCGTAACCCCCTGCCATCACTGGGCGAACGCCTCGACAACCTGCAGCGCCTGAAAAAAGCGCTGCTGGCACACCAGGAGCAGTTCTGCGAGGCCATCGACAAGGATTTCAACGGCCGTTCCCGGGACGAGACCCTGATCGCCGAGGTCATTCCCTCGGTGGAGGGCATCAATTACGCCATGAAACACCTCAAGGGCTGGATGCAGCCGGAACGACGGCATGTGTCCATGCTTTTCCAGCCGGCCAGTAACAAGGTTTATTACCAGCCCAAGGGCGTGGTTGGCATTATCGTGCCCTGGAACTATCCGCTTTACCTGGCGGTCGGGCCGCTGGTGGCAGCAATCGCTGCAGGTAACCGGGCCATGATCAAGATGTCGGAATTCACCCCCCATACCTCGGCCCTGCTTGCCAACCTGGTGGAGGCCACCTTCCCCCGTGACCTGGTAGCGATCATCAATGGCGAGGCTGACGTCGCCGCGGATTTCTCTGCACGCCCCTTTGACCACCTGCTGTTCACCGGCTCCACCACGGTAGGGCGCCTGGTCATGAAAGCCGCCTCGGAAAACCTGACGCCCGTGACCCTGGAGCTGGGGGGCAAGTCACCGGCCATTGTATCCGGTGATGTTCCGGTAGAGGATGCCGCCGAGCGCATTGCCTTCGGCAAAGCCCTCAATGCAGGCCAGACCTGCGTGGCACCGGATTACGTGCTGTGTCCGTCAGACCGAATCACGGCCTTTGTGGATGCTTTCCAGGATGCCATGGCGCGGATGTATCCAACCCTGCGGGACAATCCGGACTACACCGGCATCATCAACGAGCGCCAGTACCGGCGATTACAGGACTACCTGGCAGATGCCCGCAGCAAGGGCGCCCAGGTCATCGAGATCAATCCCGCCGAAGAGCATTTCGAGGACGGCTGTCGCAAGATGCCCGTCACCCTGCTGCTCAACCCCACCGAAGACATGAAAGTGATGCAGGACGAGATTTTCGGGCCGCTGTTGCCGATAGTGGCCAGCAAGGGGCTGGAAGATGCCATGGACTTTATCAACCGTCGCCCCAGGCCGCTGGCCCTGTACTACTTTGGCTACGACCGGGATGAGCAGAAGCGCCTGCTGGCGGGCACCCATTCGGGTGGCGTCTGCATTAATGACGCACTGATGCATGTAGCCCAGGATGACCTGCCCTTCGGGGGCATTGGCGACTCCGGCATGGGCCATTATCATGGCAAAGAGGGCTTCCTCACCTTCTCCCATGCCCGGGCGGTATTCAGCAAACAGAAGATCAACAGCGGCAAGCTGATTTATCCGCCCCACGGCGGAGCCTTGCACAAGCTGGTCTATCGATTCTTTATTCGCTAGTGTATGCGTCGGCTTATTTGACGTACCAAATCACAATTATCAGCCCTGAGATGAGCAAGGAGTAACATCAATGACAACGGTTATTTACCCGGGAACCTTCGACCCCATCACCAATGGCCATATCGATCTGGTGGAGCGCGCCAGGCGGCTGTTTGATGAAGTGGTAATCGCCGTTGCCTACAGCTCCAAGAAAAACCCCCTGTTTACCCTGGAAGAGCGGGTCAAACTGGCGGAACAGTCCACGGCACACCTGGACAATATTCGGGTGGTAGGCTTTGACAACCTGCTGGCCGACTTTGTCCGGCAGCAGAAGGCCACCGTACTGTTGAGGGGCCTGCGGGCGGTTTCTGACTTCGAGTATGAGTTCCAGCTGGCAGATATGAACCGCCACCTGGCACCGGAGGTGGAGAGCGTCTTCCTGACGCCCTCGAACCACCTGTCTTATATCTCGTCATCCCTGATCCGTGAAATCGCCTCCCTCGGAGGAGATGTATCGGAATTTGTGACGCCAGTGGTACAGGATGCGCTGAAAGCCAAGTTCGCGAGCTAGCAGTCCACAAGGCCTCCAGCCCATCAGCAAAGCCGGGCCTCTTAAGGCCCGGCTTTGCTGTTTCAGGGGCAACCTGACCTACATCTGTGAAGGCAAGCCAGCACCCATGCCAGGTACCGGCAACGGCATCTCGTTGCCGTTGAGGTTCACCATCATATTGCTCAGAGAGGCTTCCATCACATAAAAGTCGCCCTCTTCCTCCAGAACGCCCTGGATAAGCAGCGGCATCAGCTCCTCACCCAGCTCAGGGTAACGATCAGCCAGGGCCCTTGGCAGCTTCACTGACATCTCCCCTTCGATGGTCCGGGCGATCATCATCAGCGGCACCGGCTCACCATCCGCCTGTTCCGGGTGGGAGATCGCCAGGCGCCCGGTCACCGGACCATCGGGCGAACTCAGGTCCAGTTGGGCACTGGTGGACAGGCCATCCGCCATCATCGCCTCGATACTGCCGGTGAGCGCCATCGTGGCCTGCATCTGTTGCTCGAAGGCCTGCTGAGGGTTGTCACTGCCACTGACGGCCATGGCCTGAAGCTGGTTCACCGCCTCAAGCATGTCGTTCCAGGCCGCTACGCTCACGTCGGACAAACCGAATCTGAAAGTGTGGGGGCCCTGACTTTCGTCGCCATAGTGAACCTTGTCCAGGGTCAGCGTTGTTGCCAGGCCGAATTTTTCACCGGCACTGTCGGCATCGGAATTGCTGACCATTTCCAGTTTTTCCAGTACCAGCTCAGGCTCATCCCGACTGGTAACCGAGACTTTGTCCAGGGTCACGGTAGCTTCACCGGTCCACAACTTGCCTGTCAGCAGACTGGCATGTTGGTCAAGGTTGAGGTTTTCCATGGACACCCGTACATCGGGCCCACGCAACACCAGGCCGGGCAGTTGCATCCTGGCGTCCAGGGTTTCGCCGTCTTCACTGATGTTCAGGGTGGCGTAGCTTGCCGAAACATTCAGGGACTCACCGCTGCTGTCGTCGGTGTAGTCGATGGCCGGCACGTTCAGCTCAACCAGGGAGGATCCCCAGGCACTGGTGGTAACCGTAACGGTGGGCTTCTCGTCAGGAAACACCGCCTCCATGCCAGCATCGTCGGCGAAATCGAAGTCAAAATCGATGGTGCTGCTAGTGACACCGTGGGAGATATCGCCAGTCCAGCCCAAGGGATAGCGCTCGCCGGTATCCGGGTCAACGGCAAACAGCTGGCCATGGGCCTCAGAGCCCAGGTAGCCCCGCTCATAGCTCTCGGTTTCCATCACGAAATAAGGCTGGGAGGCGTTGAATTGTTCAGTGGCAGACTGCCAGTGCTGTTCCGTCAGCTTTCCCACGGCCCATGGGGCAGAAACGGCTGCCACCAAAACCACGCCGCCGGCAATGATCCATACTTTTTTCATTTCCTTGCTCCAACTCAGGGAGCCAGTGAGCGCTACTGCGCGCTACCCGGACGTCCCTGTCTACTGATCCTGCCCGCCTTTCCCTAGAGGACTCCACAGCAGCACTGGGGGAATCGCTAACGGGCGGGCGATGAATCCGGGGATGATCACTTGGTCGTCAGACGCTCCAGCAGGACCAACTGGGACGCAAAGCGCTCTTCGCCCGGTGCCGGCTGATTTTGCAGGTAACGGCCATCGGGCTGCAAGACCCAGCTCTGACAGTTGTCACGTAAACAGGCATCAAGGTCATCTTTCAGTCGTGCGACCAGGTCCTTGTCCTCCACCGGGAACGCCACCTCAACCCGGTTCACCAGGTTGCGGACCATGCCGTCAGCGCTGGAGCAGTAGACTTCCGGCTTGCCATTATTGCCGAACCAGTAGACCCGGGTGTGCTCCAGGAAGCGCCCCACAATAGAACGGACCTGGATGTTCTCCGATAAGCCCGGAACGCCGGGGCGCAGACAGCAGATGCCCCGGATGACCAGGTCAATCCTTACCCCGGCCTGGGAGGCCCGGTAAAGGGCAAGCATAACCCCCGGGTCGGTCAGCGCATTGAACTTGAAGATGATATGACCCTTTTCACCATACTCCGCCTCCCGGTCGATCAGTTCGATGATGCGTCTGTGCAGAGTAAAGGGTGCATGGAAGAGCTTCTTGATCTTCAGGGCCTTGCCCATGCCAGTGAGCTGCTGGAACAGCTTGTTGACGTCATCGCCAAGGGCATCGTCGGCAGACAGGAAACTGTAGTCGGTGTACAGCCGGGCATTGCCGGCGTGGTAGTTACCGGTACCCAGGTGCACATAGCGCTTCAGGCGCCCTTCTTCACGGCGCACGATCAGGATCATCTTGGCGTGGGTTTTGTAGCCTACCACGCCATAGACCACCACCACGCCAGCTTCTTGCAGGCGACTGGCCAGTTCCAGGTTTTCGGCTTCATCAAAACGGGCCCTCAGCTCAATGACAGCGGTTACCTCCTTGCCACGGCGGGCGGCGTCCATCAGAGCCTCGACAATCTCGGAATCCGCGCCGGTACGGTAAAGGGTCTGGCGGATCGCCAGCACCTGCGGGTCCTTGGCGGCCTGGCGCAGGAAGTCGATCACCGGGGTGAAGCTTTCATAGGGGTGCAGCATGAGAATGGGCTGCTTGCGGATGGCGTCGAAGATCACTTCCTTGTTGCGGATCTGCTTCGGCAATGCCGGAGAGAAGCCCGGATAGGTCAGGTCAGGCCGATTCACCAGGCCACTGACCGCCATCAGCCGGGTCAGGTTCACGGGCCCGTGAACCTTGTAGAGATCCCGCTCGGTGAGGCCAAACTGATGCAACAGGAACTGGACCAGCTCCTCCGGGCAGTTGTCCGCCACCTCCAGGCGCACACCGTCACCAAAGCGACGACTGAGCAGCTCGCCCCGCAAAGCCGAGGCCAGGTCTTCCAGGTCGTCTTCCAGCTCGAGGTCCGCGTTCCGGGTCAGGCGGAACTGATAGCAACCCTTGATCTCCATACCCGGGAACAGCTCGTCTGCATGGGCGTGGATCATGGACGACAGGAACACCAGGTTGTCGCCCCCGTCGCAGACGTCGTCCGGCAATCGCACCAGTCGCGGCAGGGAGCGGGGCGCCGGCACAATGGCCATACCCGTCTCGCGACCGAAGGCATCCTTGCCGTCCAGCTCGACGATAAAGTTCAGGCTTTTGTTCACCAGGCGGGGGAACGGATGTGAAGGGTCCAGCCCGATGGGATTGACCACCGGCAGGATTTCATCCTCGAAGTACTGACGCACCCAGTCCGCCTGGGCCGGGGTCCAGTCCCGGCGCCGGACGAAATGAATATTCTGCTGCTCCATCTCGGGAATCAGCACCTTGTTGAGAATGTCGTACTGTTCGCTGATGTACGCATGGGCCACCTGGCTGATTTCCGCCAGCACCTGTTCGGGTAACATGCCGTCAGGCCCCACCATCTCGCGACCGTACTTCATCTGCTGACGCAGGCCGGCAACACGGATCTCGAAGAATTCGTCCATGTTGGAACTGAAAATGCACAGGAAGATCAGCCGGTTTATCAGCGGATGGTGCTCATCCAGCGCCTGCTGCAGCACCCGGTAGTTGAACTGCAGGTGGCTGAGTTCCCGGTTGAAGTAGTTCTCCCGGGCGGTGAGGTCCAGCACCTGCTCCGGCACTTCCACCGGCTCTGGTACGGCAGCCACTTCGCCAACCTTGCTCACCTCCGGAACCGGATTCATGGCCATGTCAGTCCCCCTTCAACAAGCGCGCTGCCCGCACCGCAAAATAGGTCAGGATACCGTCCGCACCGGCACGGCGCATGGCCACCAGGCTTTCCATCATCACCTTGTCACCATCCAGCCAGCCATTCTGGGCAGCCGCCATGTGCATGGCGTATTCACCACTGACCTGGTACACAAAGGTGGGCACCTGCAATTCTGTTTTAACCCGGCGGACGATATCCAGGTAAGGCATGCCCGGCTTGATCATGACCATGTCAGCGCCTTCAGCCAGGTCCATGGCCACCTCATGCAGTGCCTCATCACTGTTGGCAGGGTCCATCTGGTAGGTTTCCTTGCTGCCCTTGCCAAGATTACCCGCGGAGCCTACCGCATCCCGGAACGGACCATAGTAGGAAGAAGCATACTTGGCGGAATAGGCGAGGATACGGGTGTTCACGTGGCCAGCGGCCTCGAGCGCATCACGGATCCCGGCTATGCGACCATCCATCATATCCGAGGGCGCCACCATATCAGCGCCCGCATCGGCATGGGATAATGCCTGCTTCACCAGGGCTTCCACGGTGCGGTCATTCAGCACATAACCGTTCTCATCGAGAATTCCGTCCTGGCCATGGGTGGTAAAGGGGTCGAGAGCCACATCGGTAATCACACCCAGCTCCGGGAAGCGCCCCTTGAGTGCCCGTGTGGCACGCTGCGCCAGGCCTTCCGGGTCCCAGGCGCCAGAACCTTCCAGGTCCTTCTTTTCAACCGGCACCACCGGAAACAGGGCCAACGCCGGGATACCCAGTGCAACCACCTCCTCCGCGTGCTCCAGCAGAAGGTCGATGCTCAGACGCTCTACCCCCGGCATGGAGGGCACAGCTTCCCGTTGCCCCTCCCCTTCCAGCACAAAGACCGGGTAGATCAGGTTATCCACACAGAGCTGGTTTTCCCGCACCAGGCGGCGAGAAAAATCGTCCACGCGGTTCCTGCGAAGGCGGGTCCGGGGGTAATGGCGGTTCGGGAGTGAAAACACGGAATGCCTCCATAACTGGGTTGTTTAACCATCTATCATACACGTCAGGATGTTACCGGGGGATGAACCGGAACATAAGAGGGTATGTGTGGCCAGGAAAAGGGAAAGGCCCGGAACGGGCAATCGACCGGCAAAACGGGAGGCCGGCAGGACGCCCCCAAACCGGTCAGTGCGCTACGCCCTGGAAGTTGTCACAACCGGAGCGTAGCGGGAAGGTCTCTATGACAGGCTGCGGTTGTTGAAACCGACATCCACCTTACGGGGAGCGTCCACTCTGAAACTGGTGTCCACTTCCTGGATCTGGCCACCCTGACTCAGGAAAGCCTGGATATCCGCCTCCAGCTGGGCCCTGATTCGTGCCCGCCCAGCCACTGAATGGTTGTCTTCTGATTCGTTCCAGCTGCTGGAGGATTCCAGGCTGTTTTCGTCGAATTCACTCATGGTTACTCTCCATCAGCGAAGACCCGGGGACCGTCAGTGCAAGACAATGGCCCCCTGTGTTCAATGAAACGCGCACCGGCGGGGCCGACTACCGTTTCCTGTTCGGCGCCTGAGGCATTGCGTGCATGGGCGCCTTGGCGTCTTTATAATCGTGTTTGGATGACAGCGCTATCTTGCCGCAACGGCTTTTTTGTAACTTTTTGTAACCGCCAGTTGCGCGCCAAAGATTCTTGTTTTTTATACAACAAATACAAACAGATACAACGATGAGGCTCGACATGAACGCCAAGCAGCCAAACACCCCTGGAACACTCTTTGAGCCGGACCCCTGGCTGGCCCAGACCCATGAGGTGCTGAATCAGCCCCCCGCCCTGGAAAACTACAACCTGTTCCTTCAGGACAAGGCTCTGCAAGAGGCTGTTGAGCGCGAAGGGGCCAGCTGGGCCCGGCAGGAACTGGAAGCCTTTGGCAAGCTGGCCGGGCTCCGTGAAACCATTGAACTCGGGTTCCTGGCCAACGACAACAAACCATCGTTCCACACCCATGACCGTTTCGGCCACCGCATCGATGAGGTCCGGTTCCACCCGGCCTACCATGAACTGATGCGCCTGGCCATGGAACACGGGCTGCACAGCAGTCCGTGGCAGCAACCCGGAGAGGGTGCCCACGTCGCCCGGGCCGCCAAGTACTACCTCCACACCCAGGTGGAGGCCGCCCATGGCTGCCCCGTTACCATGACCTTCGCGGCAATGCCCTCAATCATGAAGCAACCCGAACTGGCAGAACTCTGGGCGCCGAAGATCCTGCACCGGGACTACGACCCACGCAACGTGCCGGACAGCGAGAAGCAGTCCGTCACCATTGGCATGGCCATGACCGAGAAACAGGGCGGCAGCGATGTTCGGGCAAATACGACCCGCGCCCTGCCCACCGGCAAGGAAGGCCCGGGCCAGGCCTATGAACTGGTAGGGCACAAGTGGTTTGTTTCCGCCCCCATGTGCGACGCCTTCCTGGTACTCGCCCAGGCCCCGGGAGGGCTGTCCTGCTTTCTGATGCCACGCTGGCGCCCGGATGGCACCAAGAACCCCTGGCAGATCCAGCGCCTGAAAAACAAGATGGGCAACGTGGCCAATGCCTCCAGTGAGGCGGAACTTCGCGGCGCCCTGGGCTGGATGGTCGGTGAGGAAGGCCGGGGGGTGCCCACCATCATCGAGATGGTGGCCATGACCCGCTTTGACTGCATGGTGGGCAGCTCATCCGGTATGCGCCAGGCCACCGCCCAGGCCCTGCATCACTGTCATCACCGCAGCGCGTTTGGCGCCAGGTTGAGTGATCAGCCCCTCATGCAGAACGTACTGGCGGACCTGGCAGTGGAGAGCGAAGCTGCCATGGCCCTGACCATGCGCGTTGGCCGGGCCCTGGACGCAACTGACAACGAACAGGAGAAACTGTTCCTCCGGCTGGCCACCCCGGTGGGCAAGTACTGGATCTGCAAGCGCACCCCCAACCAGGCCTATGAGGCCATGGAGTGCATTGGCGGCAGCGGTGTAATGGAGGACTGCATCATGCCACGGCTGTTCCGGGAATCTCCGGTCAACGCTATCTGGGAGGGCTCCGGCAACGTACAGTGCCTGGACACCCTCAGAGCGCTGCAGAAATCACCGGAAAGCCTGGATGCCTTCATGGCGGAAGTGAACCTGGCCGTAGGCAGTGACCAGCGCTTTGACGCTTTCGTCAACCAGCTACAACAGGATTTCGGCGCTGCTATAGGTAACCCCCAGCAGATCGCCTTCCAGGCAAGGGACCTGGTGGACCGGCTGGCGGTATCCCTGCAGGCATCACTACTGATACGCAACGCTCCCGCTGCAGTGGCAGACGCGTACTGTGGATCACGGATTGCAGGCCAGGGCATGCACAACATTGGCGCCTTGCCTGCCGGTATAGACGCCCGCGCCATTATCGAAAGGGCCACCCCCCATGTCTGAAAAGTTCCGGCAACTGCTGGCGGCGCGGGAACCCGCGCCTGCCACCATTACCCCCCATATCGGTGTTGTCACCCTGCAGTTCCAGTTGTATGGGGTTGAGGACCTGAAGGCCAAGCGCAAGGCTTTCACTCCCATGCGAGCCATCTGGGGCAAGGAGCCGGACCTGGCCGTGGCCGAGACCGGCGATTTGGAGGCCCTGGACAGTGCTGTCTGGACGATTGTCGCAATCGGCGGTACCTCACAGCAGCTGACCGCCCGTCTGGACCAGGTAGAGAAAGCCATCGAACAGCGCATTGACGCCCCGGTTCTGGAGGTCCACCGGGAACTGCTTTGAGCCGTCTGAATTAACGGCCGCGACATCCATCGAGCAGACGCTCGCTTGGCAAGTCGCCGCATCACGCCGTATACTACGCGGCCCTGAACACGGACTGACAGCACCCTGCCACGAAGCGCAGGGCCTGTTCCGCACAGGGGTTGAGGACTCTAACCCCTGTTGATTGTTCCGCTGAATTCGCCGGGCATCAGGAACCGCCCCGGGGATCCCACTGACTGTGTGGCGCGTATGACCGGTAAGAAAAAGTCAGCCCAGGCGTCGGTAGAGGCCATGTACCGGGTATTTACCGTACCCGAGGCCCCCGAATCCACCCTGAGCCGGATCGACCAGAATATCTCGGGCAACCTTACCGGTTTCCTGCAGGAACATATTGTCGCGGTTGAACGTGACCTCAGCGAAGTGGAGAAGTACTTCGCCGATTCGGCCATCCCGGAAAAACCCATCTTCGTTTCCGAGCAGGCCCAGTTCCTGCTGGACAAGCTGGTCGCCAACTCGGTCCACACCGCCTCCCCCAGCTTTATCGGGCACATGACCTCGGCGCTGCCCTATTTCATGCTGCCGCTGTCCAAGATCATGATCGCCCTGAACCAGAACCTGGTGAAAACCGAAACCTCCAAGGCCTTTACGCCCATGGAGCGCCAGGTGCTCGGCATGATTCACCGGCTGGTGTACCAGCAGGATGGTGCCTACTATCGCAAGTGGATGCACGACCCCCGCCATGCCCTGGGCGCCATGTGCTCGGGCGGCACCATAGCCAACCTGACCGCCCTGTGGGTCGCCCGCAACCGGGCATTCCCGGCGGAAGGCAGTTTCCGTGGCCTGCACCAGGAAGGTCTGTTCCGGGCGCTTAAATACTATGGCCACGAAGGCATCGCCATCCTGGTTTCCCGCCGGGGCCACTACTCCCTGCGCAAGGCCGCCGATGTACTGGGCCTGGGCCGCGACGCCCTGATCCCCATCGACACCGATGACGAGAACCGCATCCAGATCGACGCCCTGCGGGACAAGTGCCTGGAACTCCAGCGACAGAAGGTCAAGATTATGGCCATTTGCGGTATCGCCGGCACTACCGAGACCGGCAACGTCGACCCGCTGGAAGCCATGTCGGACGTCGCCCGGGAGTTCGGCGCACACTTCCACGTGGACGCCGCCTGGGGTGGGCCGACCCTCTTCTCTCGTCAGCATTCGCACCTGATGCGGGGCATCGAGAAAGCCGACTCGGTCACCTTCGATGCCCATAAACAGCTCTACGTACCCATGGGGGTAGGCCTTGTCGTGTTCCGCGACCCCACCATGGCCAGCGCGGTGGAACACCACGCCCAGTACATCATCCGCAAGGGATCCCGGGACCTGGGTAGCACCACCCTTGAAGGCTCCCGTCCGGGCATGGCCATGCTGATCCACTCAGGCCTGAAGATCCTGGCGCGGGAAGGCTACGAGATACTGATCAATCAGGGTATCGAGAAGGCCCGCACCTTTGCGGACATGATCCGGGAGGAGCCGGACTTCGAACTGGTCACCGAACCGGAACTGAACATTCTCACTTACCGCTATGCTCCCGCCCGGGTGCAGCAGGCCCTGGCTGCGGCGAGCCCGGAACAGGCCGAACGCATCAACATGAGCCTGAACCGGGTCACCAAGTTCATCCAGAAAACCCAGCGGGAGCGGGGCAAGGCGTTTGTCTCCCGGACCCGGCTGGAGCCGGCCCGCTATGGCCACTTCCCCTGCATTGTGTTCCGGGTGGTCCTGGCCAATCCGCTGACCACCAAGGATATCCTCCACGATATCCTGGAAGAGCAGAAAGAACTGGCTGGTGTTCCGGGACTGAAGGACGAGATGGATATTCTTTACCAGCACACAGAGGCTGTGCTGGGTGGGCCCGTGGCCAAGAGGGCCTGAGGAAGGGGTTACAGGAGTCGACTAAATCTGATGGTGAAGGCGACCGGGCAGGTGGGGGATGCTTTTTCCGCCGCAATTCAGGGGCCATCCCTGGCACCCGCCTTGCTCCGCGCCATCCATGGCGCTGCTCCAAAAGCATCCCCAGATCACCCGTAGATGTGAGTTAGCTGCCAAAAACTGCCTCTTCGACAGTGGTCAAACACCGAAATCAGTAAAGCGCTTCCTCATCATCCAGTACGTCGTCGAGAATCTCCAGGAACATCCTGTCCGCCTCACTCCAGTTCTCGGGAATGCGAACCGTGGTTGAGGCACTGATCTCGTCAGCCACCAACTGGTGGGCATCCGGCTTGCCCCGGTGCTTGCGGGCCACCTCGACGCACTTTACCGCCACCGTGGGATCACTCAGCACCTTCTTGATAAAAACCCTCAGCTCGCCAATCACCTTCGCCTGGCGACTTTCATTTGCTGTGCTCATAGACATCTCCGGAAAAGTTCAGGGAAAGGACAGACAAGAGTATGCAGTATTCGCTGCCACCACGGCCAGCCGCGCTCACGCACGCCAACAGGCATGAACGCCCCCGACAGCACTGCTGGCCAGCAGCCTGCCGGGAACAGGATCAGATCATAAGGCCACGGATGGTGAAGTACAGGATAGCCGCGAGGATTGCGGACACCGGCACGGTGATCACCCAGGCTGCGGCAATACGGATCAGGTGGGAACGCTTGACCAGCTCTTCCCGGTAGATCTTCTTGAGCCTCTTGCGCTCCTTCTTGGACAGGGGGATATCCTGCTTGTGCTTACGGGCTTCCTTCAGCAGGGCCTCCATTTCCTCCACTGTGGCATTGCGGAAATCGTCCAGGAAAGGCTGCAGCCGGGCCCGTTCTTCCTCGTCGTGACGATCCAGCATGGTATGAATCTGGCTGGCGTAGCTGCGCTTGAGGTATTCACGCAGGAAGCCCACACCAAACACACCGCCAATGGCAATATGGGTTGAACTCACCGGCAGCCCCAGCTGGGAAGCCAGGATGACCGTGAGCGCTGCTGACAGGGCCACACAGAAGGCCCGGGACTTATCCAGCTCGGTAATCTCGGAGCCCACCACCTTGATCACCCGGGGTCCAAACAGCAACAGGCCAACTGACAGGCCCAGGGCACCTACCATCATGACCCACAGCGGGATAGACGCATCAGAAACGATGCTGGATGCCGCCAGGGCGTCATTGATCGCTGCCAGCGGGCCGATGGCATTGGCCACGTCGTTGGCACCATGGGCAAAGCTCAACAGCCCCGCTGCAAAGATCAGCGGCCATACAAACAGGGCGTTTACCCCATCGGTGTTGTTTTCCATGGTGGCGGCTCGCCGACTGACTCTTACCCGCACCAGAATGAACACAACCGCCGCCACAGCCAGGCCCACCAGGGTGGCACCGAGAAAATCCACAGAGATGATTTTCTTGACGCCCTTGATCATCAGGTAGGTGCCGAAAGCCCAGGCCATGATGGCCACCAGCCAGGGGACGAAGCGGCGTGCACTTGCTACCAGGTCTTCCTGGTATAGGATCGTTCTTTTGATGGCGTAGAGGAAAAATGCCGCAATCAGGCCGCCAAGGACAGGGGAAATCACCCAGCTGGCGGCGATTTTGGCCATCACCGACCAGTCCGCAATGCCCCAGCCACCGGCTGCGATCCCCGCACCCAGAACGCCCCCGACAATTGAGTGTGTGGTGGACACCGGCGCACCCATCCAGGTCGCCAGGTTGAGCCACAATGCACCAGCCAGCAGGGCGGCAGTCATCAGCCAGACGAAGGTATTCACGTCATCCAGTCGCTCAGGAGCGATAATGCCGCCCTTGATGGTGGATACCACGTCACCACCGGCAATAATGGCCCCTGCGGCTTCGAACACCGCCGCCAGCATCACCGCTGCAAACAGGGAGATAGCACCGGACCCCACGGCCGGGCCCACGTTGTTGGCCACGTCGTTGGCGCCGATGTTGATGGCCATATAGCCTGCAATCACCGCTGCCGCAACCAATAGCGGCTTGCCGGTCATATCACCGCCGATCTGGGTTACCACCAACCCGACGATTGCGAGGAAAATAAGGCTGATGCCAATGCGGTAACGTTCCGTCGTCTGGCTGGTCAGCACCTGGTCCATGAATCCGGATGATTTCGCCATTACGGGTTTCTCATGCAGCAGATTGGAGGGCGGCACTATAAAATTTCTGACACCAAATTGAAACAAACCGCCCTTTATTTGTAGCCGAGTATAGACGCCCGCACCTGCCCCTGCCGCGCTCTTCAATCCATCCGCCCCGAGGAGTCTGTCTGAGGCTTGAGGAGCCGTCCGCCCCCGGCTAAGATGACGCCCCTCAATCCAGTGCCGAGGCCAAGACTCCATGACCGAGATCCAGATCCTGGTGGGCAGCGTTTACGGCGGCGCCCTGATGACCGCCCGCAAGCTCCGGGACGAACTGTCCGGCGAGGACGTTCGCATCACCGTACACGAAAGACCCACGCTTGCCAGCCTGACTGACACCAACGGCCCGGTGCTGGTATGTACCTCGACCACAGGCCAGGGAGAAGTGCCCGAAAACCTGCTGCCGTTCTACGTCGAGCTGCGGGAAACCCTGCCCCTGCAGGAAGGCCGGCCTTTCGGCGTGATCGTACTGGGAGACAGCTCCTACGGAGACACCTTTTGCGGTGCCGGTGAACTCATGGAGGAGGCCCTGCTGGAAGTCGCTGCCCGCAAGGTTGGCGACACCCTGCGTATCGATGCCATGGAGACCATGGAGCCGGAAGCAGAAGCCCTGCCCTGGGCCAGGGCGTGGCTTGAACAGGTAAGGTCCACCGATCGCTGATCGGTGGCACGCCTATAGCGCGAACCCCGTCACACAACATCCCGTTACACACTGGCACTATCCTGCAACATCTGGTGGCAACATGACGCTTGTGTAAGCGTTTTGTAATCTTGATACTCGTTCGAAAGATTGCCCCCACGACACGCTTCCAAAAACAGGATTCCTGTGCGGCGAACGGCGCTACTGACATCACTGCTGACCATGCTCTGCCTGTGCGGCCCTTCAGCATGGGCTGCCAGCGCAGCATCCGGGGCACTGGTGTCTGTCGAGTACCTGCGACTGGCTCCGGGCCAGGCCAACCTTTCCCCTGAAGCGGCCCTGGCCAGCGGCGACTGGCAGACGCTGCCGGGACGCACGCCGAATTTCGGCTATGAAACGGACACCTTCTGGTATCGGATGGAGATAGCGCCGGGACACAGCCGCCGGATACTGGAAATCGCCTACCCGCACCTGGACGACATACGATTCTGGCTGGTGAACGAGGGTAAGCCCGGCGAGCTAACACGCACCGGTGACCGACTTCCTTTTCACGAGCGACCACTGCCCCACCCCAACTTCCTGTTCCCCGTTGTCGGGGAGCCGGGCGCCAACCAACAGATTCTGCTGCGAATCCAGACCGAAGGCGCACACCATGTGCCGATGCAATTACTCGAAACCGGCGAGCTGTTCCTGCAACTGTCCCGGGAAGACCAGCTCCATTCCCTTTATTACGGTACCCTGGTCACCATCACCCTGTTCAGCCTGGTCGTGTTCGTCTCGCTGCGGGAGAAAATCTACCTGTATTACCTGGCCTCGACGGCCAGCTTCCTGTTACTGCTGGCCTCCCTGCGAGGCGTTACCTACCCGGTGCTCTGGCCCGGCAGCCCGGCGTTACAGAACTACAGTATCCTGGTCGCCATACCCCTGGCGCTGATCTCCATTGTCCTGTTCTCGCGGACCTTCCTGCGCCTGAAACAGGTAGGCGGCTGGATCTACTACGCGGTGCAGGCGGCCCTTTACATCGACATACTCGCTCTGATCGGCGTGGCGGCGCTCGACTACAACCTGTCTGTCCGGTTCTCGGTGGCCGTCGGGCTGGTGACCTGCCTGCTGCTGGCCGTCATTGGCCCGGTGCTCTGGCTGCGCAACCATCCGCAGTCGGGTATCTATACACTGGCCTGGGGCGCGTTGACCCTGGGTTGTCTGATCACCGGCGCCAACATGTACGGACTGCTGCCCAACAGTTTTATAACCACCTATGGCCTGCAGCTGGGCTCAACCCTGCAGGCCGCAGTGCTCACCATGGCCCTGGCCAATCGCATCTACCAGGAGCGAGAGTCCCGCACCCGTTCCCGGGAGGCTGAGCTGGCAGCCGTGTCAGCTCAGCGCAGGGCGGAGCAACGGGTCATGGACCAGGCCATGCGGGACCCCCTCACCCATTTGCCCAACCGGGCCTGCTTTGAACTGAACGCCAGCGAAAAACTACACCTCTGCCCCGGCCGGCGCTGGGCGATCTGCGTTGTAAAACTCGACAACCTGGCAGCCGTTACCAAGACCCTGGGCCACCGCAACTCCGATCGTCTGCTGGAACTGGTCAGCCTGCGCCTGCATCAGATCGCACGGAACCTGCCGGGGATACAGTCCATTGGCACCAACGAGCAGGACTGCCTGGGAGTGCTGGAGCCGTCTACCTTCGCCTATCTGATGGATGCGGGCGCCGCTTCAGCCAATCCCCGCCAGATCGCCCGCAGCATGGAACAACTGCGCAAACCCATTGATTACCTGGGCATGCAGGTTCCCATGGATTGTTGTATCGGGGTGGCCCTGTTCCCGGACCACGGCAAGGACCTCAATACACTGGTGAGACAGGCCTATGTGGCCCAGGAAACACCGATCGCCCGGGAAAAGGGACTTGCCTTTTACGACCCGGCGAGGGATCCCTACAGCCCTGAACGGCTCACCCTGGTGACCGAACTGCGCAAGGCTATCGACGAGAACCAGCTGGCCCTCTGGTTCCAGCCCAAACGTTGCCTCAAACGCAATGAGATTGTCGGAGTCGAAGCACTGATCCGCTGGCCGGGACGCCAACCGACAGTGTTCGCCGACGAGCTCATTGCCGTGGCAGAACAAAGCGGCCTGATCCGGCCCCTGACCCGCTGGGTCATGGAACAGGCACTGGGGGCGCGAAAGGTATTGCTGGAGGCCGGCCTGGATCTGACCGTATCCATCAACATCTCCCCCAACAACCTGCGGGAGCGGGACTTCCCGCTATTTGTCCAGCGCCTGATGACCAGCCACCACCAGCACCGGGGCCGGTTGATCCTGGAGGTTACCGAAACGTCCATGATGCAGGATCCCGCCAACTCCATGCGCACCCTGCGCTCGCTGGACCATGCCGGCATTCCCCTGGCCATCGACGACTTCGGTTCCGGGTACTCGTCCCTGTCCTATATCAAGCAGCTGCCCGCCTGTGAGGTGAAGATTGACCGGTCACTGATTACCGACCTGCTGTCCCACATTGATGACCGCATTATCGTGAAGACCACCATCGATATGTGTCACAGCCTGGGCTACCAGGTGGTGGCGGAAGGTGTCGAAGACGAGGAAACCACAGAACTGTTGCGGGAGATGGACTGCGACATGATCCAGGGGTACGTACTTGCCAGACCACAACCCCTGGCTCACCTGATCAGCCAGCTCCGGCCGGAAGCCGGCACATCCGCGCTCTGACACCTATCCTGGATACCGGTCGGGAGATTGCCAGCTGCTACCATCGGCAGCCGGCGGTGGGCGTCATTTCTTCGCAGACTTTCGCTGACGAATCAGTGCCTCCTGGGCAGTGGAGGCCACCAGAATGCCATCCTGGTTGAACACGCTGCCCCGATTGAAACCACGGCCACCCGCAGCACTGGGGCTGTCCTTGTCATACAGCAGCCAGTCGTCCATACGCAGGTCCCGGTGGAACCAGATGGCGTGGTCCAGGCTGGCCACCTGCATGCTCGGTGTCATGAAGGTAACGCCATGGGGGTTCAGGGAAGTGCCGAGAAACGCGAAATCCGATGCGTAGGCCAGCAGGCAGCAGTGCAGGATGCGGTCATCCGGGAGCTCCCCCTGGGCACGGAACCAGCTCTGCTTGTGTGGCGATCGTTTGTCCGGGTCCAGCGGGTTGACGGGGTCAACCGGCCGGATTTCTATGGGTCGGTTACGGGTGAGCTGGCTATGGAACTTCTCGGGAACCCGGTCAAGCAGCTCCCGGTTCAGCTCCTGCTCCGTCTTCAGTGACATGGGATCGGGTACATCCGGCATGTCGATCTGGTGATCGAAACCATCTTCCTCTACCTGGAAAGAGACAGACCCGGTGAGGATCTCCTTGCCTTCCTGCCGGGCGATCACCCTGCGCACCGAGAAGCTGCCACCATCACGGACCCGCTGCACTTCATAGTCAATGGGCGCCCGGGCGTTGCCGGGCCGCAGAAAATACGCGTGCATGGAGTGGGGCATGCGGTCTTCAATGGTGCGGGTGGTAGCCATCAGGGCCTGGCCCAGCACCTGCCCACCGAAGAGGTTGGGAAAACCCAGGTCTTCACTCTGTCCCTGGAAATGATCATCGCCAATAGGCGCAAGATCCATTAATTCAACCAGTTCTCTGGTAACGTCCAGCATGCCTGCTCCTGAAAATTCATCTGGCCAGCGCAGTGGCCAGGCCTTTTTTTGTCCGCCGCACCCGGTCGCCCGGGCCGGAAAACCGGGGCGCAAGCCTGCCATCTGAGGCGGCCACTCCCACAATCTCCGGGGACACTTAGCTTACGAAGCGGTAATTTCTACCGGATACCTCGAGGCTGTGCAAGCGCCCTTCACCGGGCATCCAGCGTCGCCAGTACCGGCGGCACCTCCCTGGACAGGGTCTGCTTTTCAATCACCCGGTCGCCAGTCAGCGCGAAGCCAAGCAGCGCTCCGCTACTGTCCCGGTATAGTGCACGGACATTGTTGCCCTCCCGCTCAACTTCCCAGGTTCCATCTTCCGTCACCTCCGGAGGCACTACCGCGACCGGACAACAAGGCGTTTTGACCATCACCGGCATGGCCCCCCACTGCACCGGCGCAGGTGCACCAGTGAGGGTGGCAGCCAGGGCCCGGGCGGATGCCATCAACGGCATGACATACATCAGCACATGGCCTTCCACCTCGGCGCAGTCTCCCAGTGCGTAGACATCGGGCGCACTGGTCGCCATCAGCCGATCGGTGACGATACCCTGGTTGACCTTCAGGCCTGCATCCAGTGCCAGACGGGTTCGCGGACGCAGCCCTACGGCTGATACGACGATATCTCCCTGCAGCATAGCACCATCATTGAGGCGCACCTGCACGGAGCCAGTTTCCCCGACAACCTCGTCCGCAGCCACGCCCAGGTGAAAGGTCACACCTTCCGCCTCCAGCGCGGCCTGAACCGCTGATGCAGCGGCCTCAGGCAACAGCCCGGGCATTACCTGTCCGGAAGGGGCGACCACGGTTACGTCATAGCCGCCATTGCGCAGATCATTGGCGTATTCACAGCCAATCAGGCCAGCGCCAAGCACTATGACCCGGCGGTGTCCGCCCAGGTGCCGACGGAACTGGCGGTAATCCTCGAGATCGTTGATGGAACAGACAGCGGGGTTGCTACTGACCGGGTCCGGCAGCCGAATCACATCTGCGCCCCAGGCCAGCACAAGCTGGCGATAACGCAGCCGTTCGCCACCGATCCGTATCTCATGGGCATCAGGGTCAATTCCTGTTACCCGGGTGTGGGTGCGAATTTCCATGGTCAGTTGCTCCGCCATGGCGCCGCAATCGGCCTGTGCCAGCTCGTCCGCCGCCTTGCCCTTGGTGAACCCGGTGGACAGCAGGGGCTTGGAATAACTGGCGCCATCATCCGCCGTGATCATCATCAGAGGCAGGCTGGCATCGCGCTTGCGCAGCTCCCTGGCCAGCGAGTAACCCGCCAGCCCGCTGCCAATAATCACAACCGGCGGCTGATCCGTTCCCATTTCCGTCATGGCCTTTGCTCCCTCAGCCAATCTCGATCATTTCGAAGTCTTCCTTGCCGACGCCGCAGTCGGGGCACTCCCAGTCTTCCGGCACATCTTCCCAGGCGGTACCCGGCGCAATGCCATCCTCCGGCCAGCCTTCAGCTTCGTCATAGATAAAACCACATACCACGCACTGCCACTTTCTCACGCCAGTCCTCCTGAAAAATCTCTGTACTTCCGGATCTCGGTTGTTCTCCCGGAGACACTCGCCGGGAACGATCGTCAGCCCATGATACGCATAGCGGCGATACCCCCAAAGGAATACCTTTGAAGCTGAATGAATCCGTATCGCGTTTGGCATGCAGGACACCGTTAACCGGCCGTACGCTGCCTCTTCCGGTTTTTGCGTACTCTGCGGATACGCGGCAGCTCTCCCTTAAGACCATCATCTTCGCTATACTTGCGCGTTTTACGACAGGACCGACGACTATGACCGACACCGTCGACGAGCTGAACCAGGTGATGGCGGAAGCCGATTGCCTGGTTCCGGAACAGCAGGTCTACCAGGCCATTGATACCATGGCCGAGCAGATCACCACGGCCCTGAAGGACAGTAACCCGCTTCTGTTCTGCGTAATGAACGGCGGCCTGATCCTCACAGGCCAGCTGCTGCCCCGGTTGAGATTCCCGGTACAGGCGGAATACCTGCACGCAACCCGGTATCGCCATGAAACCACCGGTGGCATCCTGGAGTGGAAACTCCGGCCCGAGGCCGACATGAACGGTCGCACGGTCCTGATCATCGACGACATCCTCGACGAAGGCACCACCCTCAACGCCATCGCTGATTACTGCCGGGCCCAGGGCGCCAGCCAGGTGCTGACAGCGGTGCTGGTCGACAAACAGCACCAGCGCAAGGCACACCCCGGACTGAAGGCCGACTTCACCGGACTGGAAGTGGAAGACCGTTTCCTGTTCGGCTTCGGCATGGACTACAAGGGATACTGGCGCAACGCTCCGGGCATCTATGCCGTCAAGGGACTCTGATCCGGCACGGGTACCCGGTTCCCGGGCGTCCATCGTGCCCCCCACCCGCTGGTACGACTCTTTCCGCCAGGCCTGCCTGCAACGGCCCAAACTGCGGGGCAACGGCTCGTTCTGGCTGCAGGCGGAAGGATCGCTCACCCGTCACCTGCAATTGCGATGCCGGAACAGCTTCCATGTGGAAGTCGTCAATGAAGGGTTCGCGACCCCCAGCCTGGAAGAAACCCTGACCCTGGACATTCCCCGGCGTCAGCAGGCCTGGATTCGCGAGGTCCGCCTGTGCGGGGACGGCACCCCTTGGGTCCTGGCCCGCACTATTATCCCGCTGGCTACCCTCGAAGGACGCGGGCGACGCCTGCGACACCTGGGCCGGAAGCCACTGGGTGCCTGGCTTTTCAGTCACCGGGAATGGTCCCGGGGCCCACTGCAGGCCGGGCTTTGCCAGCCCCTCACCAAAGACCAGCCCCACTATGCACGAAGGTCCGTATTCGCCAGCGATAACCACAGCCTGCTGGTGGGCGAGTATTTTCTGCCGGCATTGCTGAACCAACCGCTCTGAGCCGGGTAAATCATCAACCCGGATAATGCTAAACTCCCGGGGTCTGATCACCCGTCCATGGAGTAGCACGTCCGATGACAATGGCCGCCCTTTCCCCGAGCCTGCGCAACCGCCTGATGGATTATGCCCGCCTGCTGCGGATTGACCGGCCCATTGGCTCCCTGTTACTGCTCTGGCCCACCTGGTGGGCACTCTGGCTCGCGGCCGATGGTGTCATGCCATCCATTGGCAACCTGGTCGTGTTCACCCTGGGTGTATTTTTCATGCGGGCGGCGGGCTGCGCCATCAACGACTTCGCGGACCGCAAGGTGGACCGGCACGTAAAACGCACCAAGGACCGGCCGCTAACGTCCGGGCGCATACAGCCGAAAGAGGCACTGGGTCTTTTCCTGGTGCTGGTTCTGGCTTCCTTCCTGCTGGTGGTGCTGTTTACCAACACGCTCACGTTCTATCTCTCCTTCGGTGGGTTGGTTCTCGCCTTCATCTATCCATTCATGAAGCGCTACACCCACCTGCCCCAACTGTTCCTCGGCGCGGCCTTTTCCTGGGCGATCCCCATGGCCTGGGCGGCTGAAGCGGGCGAACTGAGTCGCCTGACCTGGCTGCTGTTTACCGCCAACGTATTATGGACTGTCGCCTACGACACCCTCTATGCCATGGTGGACCGGGATGACGACCTGAAAATCGGGGTCAAATCCACCGCCATCCTGTTCGGTGACGCGGACCGGCTGATTATTGGCGGACTGCAGGGCCTGGTGATCATCACCCTGCTGATGGTGGGGGCCCAGGCCGAACTGGGCTTCTTCTGGTACCTGGGGGTCGCCTCCATGGCGGCCTTGTTCGGTTGGCATCAATACCTGGCACGCAACCGCAGCCGGGAAGGCTGCTTCGAGGCTTTCCTCAACAATAACTGGGCAGGCTTCGTGGTGTTCGCCGGGCTGGCACTGGACAAATTGTTCTGAGCCAGGCCGACGAAACTGGCGCGGCCAGCAAGGGATATGTATTTTTCATGTAGTAAGTTAACGATGTCATAAACTTGTAACAGTTCCCCGATGTAATGATGCAGCAACAAACAAAAGGAACACAGGTACAAGCCCGATGTCCAAGACCGTTCTGATCGTTGACGATGAAGCGCCCATCCGCGAGATGATTGCCGTCGCCCTGGAAATGGCCGATTACAATTACCTGGAGGCAGCGGATGCACGGGAAGCCCACACCCTGATCGTGGACCGCCAGCCGGACCTTATCCTGCTGGACTGGATGCTCCCCGGCACCAGCGGCGTGGAACTCGCCCGCCGGCTGAAAAAAGACGAAACCACCGCGGAAATTCCCATCATCATGCTCACCGCCAAGGTGGAGGAAGACAACAAGATCCAGGGCCTCGAGGTGGGTGCCGACGACTACATCACCAAACCCTTCTCGCCACGGGAACTGGTCGCCCGCCTGAAAGCGGTGCTGCGGCGTACAACCCCGGCAGGCGTCGAGTCCCCCATCGAGGTGGACGGCCTGACCCTGGACCCGGTAGGCCACCGGGTTACCGGACCTGGAGGTGCCATCAGCATGGGCCCCACGGAGTACCGTTTACTGCAGTTTTTCATGACCCACCAGGAGCGCGTCTATACTCGCTCACAACTACTGGACCAGGTCTGGGGCGGTAATGTCTATGTGGAAGAGCGTACCGTTGATGTCCATATCCGACGCTTGCGCAAAGCCCTTGGCGACCAATATGATCACCTGATCCAGACTGTACGCGGCACCGGGTACCGCTTCTCGACCAAGGCCGCATAAGCCCCGGCACCACACCCCCGGAACAGGTCAGATATCGATGAATTACAAGTGGTCCCGCTACCTGCGGTTGATTCTGGTTTTTCTGGCCCTGACCACCGGCGCCGGCCTGGCGTTCGGTTACCCCCTGGAAGGCCTGCTGGCTGGCTTGCTTCTGTACCTGGCGTGGACCCTGGCCCAGTCCCGCAAGCTCTATCAGTGGCTGGCCAACCCCGGGGCCGGTGAAGAGGCACCAGAGAGCATCGGTCTCTGGGGTGACATCTTTGACGGCCTGCACAAGCTTCACCGGGGGCACCTGGCCACCCAGGACCGCCTGCTGGCACAGTTCAACCGCATCCAGGAATCCACCAATGCCATGCGCGATGGCGTGGTAATGACCGACGCCCGTGGTGTGCTGGAATGGTGGAACGGCTCTGCCGAGTATCTGCTGGGGCTGAAACGACAGACCGACCGCGGCCAGCCCATCCACAACCTGTTGCGAGCGCCAGCGTTCAAGGCGTACTTTGACCAGCGGGACTACCGGGAACCCCTGGAGCTGAACTCGCCGGCACGCCCCCACCTCCACTTGCAGATCCAGATCAGCCTGTTCGGCGAGGATGATCGCCTGATCGTGGTCAAAGACGTCACTCGCCTGTTCCAGCTAGAGCAGATGCGAAGGGATTTCGTCAGCAACGTATCCCACGAAATGCGCACGCCCCTGACCGTGATCAGCGGCTACCTCGAAACCATGGTAGACAACAGTGACGACCTGCCCGCCCGCTGGCAGAAGGCCCTGCGTACCATGGCCCAGCAGTCCAGCCGGATGGAAGCGCTGATCACCGACCTGTTGCTGCTGTCCAAGCTGGAAACCGGCGAACACCATGGCGCCGAAGTGGTGGTGAATGTCGAAGCGATGTGCAGGCAGATCTGCCAGGACGCGCGTGCGCTCAGTGGTGAGGCTCGCCACGAGTTCCAGCTGGATATCGCCGAGCGGCACTTCCTGAGGGGCGACCAGGATCAGCTACGGAGCGCTTTCTCCAACCTGGTTTTCAATGCGGTCAAGTATACGCCGGCGGGCGGGAAAATTTTCGTCAGCTGGTATACCAACCGGGAGGGGGCACACCTGTCGGTAAAGGACACAGGCATAGGGATCGACCCGATACACATCCCCCGCCTGACAGAGCGCTTCTACCGGGCCGATCCCAGCCGACACAAGGAAACCGGCGGCACAGGGCTGGGCCTGGCCATCGTCAAGCATGTACTGCTGAATCACGACGGCAAGCTCGAGATCCTCAGCCGGATTGGCGACGGCAGCGAGTTTATCTGCCACTTCCCCCGGGAGCGCCTGGCAGAACCGGAAACCCTGCCGGCCTCAGCGACGGAAGCCGGCAATAAAGTGTGACAGGTCCTCGAGCTTCTTTGGGTCGTCGTCCACGAAGCGCACCGTCACACTGACAAAGTCCGTGTCCTGGCGCTTGTCCACCGCCTGTAACTGGTGCACGTAGCCATTGAGCCGCGCCATCCGGCCGTCGGCCACCTCCATATCCACCACAGCCGGATCGAGGATACCGGGGAACACCTGGTCACGCTTTGCGATGACCCGGACCTCGGTCAGGGTGATGTCCTTGATCACGCATTTGAGGGTGCTGTCCGCAAAACGTATCGCTGCCACCACCAGTTTGCTGCCCCGTTCCTGGCGACTCGCGGGAGCCGGGGCAGTCGTATCCGGGGCCGGCTTGCGGGTGAGCAGGTCAGCAGATTCCCGGAAGGCATCGGCGCCCGGCGCTGCTGCGCCACTATCTGCCATGGCATTCTGGAGTGTGCGCCCCATGACCTTGACCACCTTCTTGCTCAGACCCTCGGGGCTGAACGGCTTACCCAGATATTCCGAG
>Ga0098065_1000050_pt1 | contig 76156 bp, 65 predicted proteins | sample 25_taG_FD_75062 | JGI IMG/M metagenome (GOLD analysis project Ga0098065, IMG submission 75062) | Marine viral communities from Cariaco Basin, Caribbean Sea - 25_WHOI_OMZ | ecosystem: Environmental > Aquatic > Marine > Oceanic | place: Caribbean Sea: Cariaco Basin | collected 2014-11-08 | reverse complement strand
TAAGAGGCCGAATGCCCTTTTGGAAATGCATAGCCGGCAAACGATGAGATTTGTTCCCAAACCTCATCGGTGATTTGTTGTGTATACCCTCTTTCTTTACAATTACTACGAAATTGCGCTTCAATTTTTTCCATCTGCCCTTTTGAAGTTTTCTTTCCACTCATCCCCCTTCGCAACACATCGGCATCATCAAAACTAAGTCCGGCAAAATGATGTGCTACCTTCATCACATCTTCCTGATATACCATAATCCCATAGGTATCACCCATAATTACCAACATTACCGGATGTCCCTGATCTCGTCGTTTAGGATCCCGATGTCGCTTAATATATTCCTCTTTCATCCCACCGCTGGAAATCCCGGGCCTTATAATAGAGCTCGCAGCTACAAGATTCATATAATTATCTGTCTGCAACTTGGTAAGCAAACCACGCATTGCCGGCGACTCTACATAAAAAACTCCCATACAATCACCCATTTTAAGCAGATTGTTGATTGCCGGATCTTTTTTAAATTTTGGAATATTATCGATATCTTCAATAAAAGCATCAGGTTGATTTTGCCGAATCAACTCTAAAGTATCTGTTATTTTAGATAGTCCCCGCTGCGCCAGAATATCGAATTTATGAATACCAACTTCTTCTGCAATATTCATGTCGATTTGGATCGTCTGAAAGTTTTTAGGCGGTAAAAAAGTAGCACCGTAATTAAAAATATCATCATTAAGGATCAAAATACCCCCTGAGTGTACACTTAAATAGTTAGGAAATCCCGCAATTAAATTCCCATAATTTAGTACTAAAAGTTCCATTTTATCTAAGCTCGAGCGTTCGAATCGCCCTAATGAAAGTTTATCAATTTCAGCCTTAGGAAGTCCAAAAACCTTCCCTAATTCCCTAATTACGGCACGACGTTTAAAAGTTACATAGGTCCCCATTAAGGCTACATGATCAAAGCGATTAAAAATAAAACGAGTTACATCCTCACGATCTCTCCAGGAAAAATCGATATCAAAATCTGGCGGAGAACTTCTATTTTCATTAATAAAACGTTCAAAATAAAGATCCAACTCTATAGGATCCACATTAGTAATCCCAATGATATAAGCTACAATAGAATTCGCACCACTGCCACGCCCAATAACAGGATAATCTTTACTACGGGCGTATTGTACAATTTCATGATTAATCAGAAAGTAAGAAACAAAGCCCAGTTTTATAATAGCTGTAAGCTCTTTATCTAATCTGGCATACACTTCTTCATCGGCTTCCGGATATCGATTTTCAATATTATCATAACACATTTTTCGCAACTTAAGCTCATCTGCTTTCGCCTCATCGATGCTCGATAAATTGTTGTTTTGTTTTTTACTAAAAGTGAATTCTACTTCACAACCATCAGCAAGCGCTTTAGTGTTCGATAAAATTTCAGGAAATTCTTTAAAAACTTCGCTTACCTCTTCTTTAGAAAGCATTTTATCTTCAGGATTCCCTTGTTCTTCTACCGCAAGTTTACTCAACAATGTATTATTATCAATGGCCCGCAATAATCTATGTGCGTTAAAGTCTCTTTTACTTCGGAAAGAAACCGATTGTAGAACCACTAATTTTGAAGTATAATTTTTGTAGCCTGAAAATTTCAGTTTATTTAAATCTCGCACTGAAACTCCTATAAATTCATTTTCCATGAATTCAGTTTTGTTAGTTTCCAGTACTTTTTTAAAAGGATAAATTATATAGCAACCTTCTAATATTGGTGCATTTTTATCAAAATTTATTTTAGCATGTAAATGACTAGAGAGATGCTGATTCATCTCCCTAAATCCGTTTCTGTTTTTAGCAATCACCACATACTGCTGCTCCACACCATTACGAAAATCTATGCCCACCAACGGTTTTATGGAGAAATTCTTTGCCTGTTTTAAAAAACTTAAACAAGCCGAAGTATTATTAATATCGGTAAGAGCCACATAGGTAGCTTTATTCGACTCTGCTAATTTCAGCAACTCATTTTCAGAAAAAGTGCCATACCTCAGCGAAAAATAAGAATGACAATTTAAATACATAATCCTCCCTTCTATATTCCAGTTTATTTTTTTAGCTTTTAGCTAACCACTTTCAACTTGCTTTGATTAAAGATTGAGCTAATAATACCTTTTTAGTTTTTCGAATAACTCCCTCTTCAACTAAACTCTATTCTCTAGTTGAAGGAATACTTCTCGAATTCATTATTGATATCTATATCAAAGCTTATTGCAGTTATTTTTAATTTTCGATATAAACTCCACCGCTGGGAGCTATTTATTGATTTCGATGTGCCAGGACGATTGGAGGCTCTCCATCAAAAGGATTACGCATTCTTCCAATAGTTTTTGCACCCATACTCACTGCCCTTACCACACTACGCTCGCCATATTTGTCTTTAATTCGGTCTAAAGAATGATATAGGCTCAGCATCTTTTCACTATCATCAAACAAATTAATTTGGTAATGCCCACCTACAAGTCCGCTTAGCTTCACTCCGATAAGCCGAATCAAAACCCGTCGATTATATAGCTTTTTAAAAAGTTCTTCTGCCTTTGGTATTAAAATATGATCGGCACTGGTATAAGGAATTTTTACCTGAAGGGTACTGGTTTGAAAATCTGAGTATCTTATTTTTACACTGATATTCGAGGTTAGTTTATTCCCTCTTCGTAACTGAAACGCTAAACTCTCGGTCATTGCCACCAAAGTGGCATGCAAGCGGGTAACATCTGTAGTATCCCGATGAAAAGTGCGTTCATTCGAAATCGATTTACGATCATGAAACGGAATAATAGGAGTATGATCAATACCCTGAGCCCGTTTCCAAATGGTACGTCCGTTTTTACCCAACACCCCTTCTAAAACTTCCACTGGCATTTCCTGTAGTGTTTTCACCTTATACACCCCAAGCCCCATAAGTAGTTGAAAGGTTTTATTGCCAATCATCGGAATTTTATTTACATCAAGTGGCGCCAAAAATTGTTTTTCTTCTCCAAGCCTAATAACACTCATCGCATCGGGTTTCACTTCGCCCGTGGCGATTTTAGAAACTACTTTATTTTGCGATAACCCTACAGAAATTGGTAAACCACTCTCTTTGATGATACCTTCCCTAAGCTCTTTAGCAAATCGTTCGATCCCAAAAAAACGATCCATTCCGGTAAGATCAGCATAAAACTCGTCCACGCTAGCTTTCTCAAATAACGGCACCTGATTTTTAATAATCTCGGTTACCAAGTGTGATTCTTTGGTATAAATACTGGCATTCCCTTTTATATAAACTGCATGCGGACAAAGCCTTCTGGCAATTTTCATTGGCATTCCCGATCGAACACCGAATTTTCGGGTTTCATAACTACACGAAGCTACCACGCCACGATCCCCCATTCCCCCAACAATCACCGGTTTATTCTTTAATTCTGAATGATGCTTTCGTTCTACCGAAACAAAAAAAGAATCCAAATCAAGATGTAACACTGACTTCAAAATCATATAATTTTGGATTTAATCCTATTTAATGGATTTATTCCAAAATTATAAAAATAAATAAAGCGAGAACGTTAAAATCCCGCTTTAGATCATTCATTTTCTATAAGTGTCGATGAATAGCGACCTTTTCGATTAAATTTATTTATCAACAATATGGGTTGGACTACCGTAAAATAATTCGGCACTTTCCATAATAGTTTCAGAAAGCGTTGGATGTGGATGTATGGTAAGCGACAAGTCCCTTGCCGTGGTCCCCATTTCTATTGCTAAGGCAATTTCAGGAATCAAACTTCCGGCATTTTTACCGGCAACACCACCTCCCAGAATAATTTCAGATTCTTTATCTACAATTAATTTTGTAAGCCCATTATCGGTACCCAACGCCTTAGCTCTTCCTGACGCCGACCATGGAAATTTTACCACTTTCGCATCGATATTAGATGACTTTAGTTCTTCTTCTGTAAGGCCACACCAGGCAATTTCTGGATCGGTAAATACAATGGCAGGAATTACTTTTGCGTCGTAAGCAGATCCTTTCTCTCCTTTAATCACTTCTGCTGCAACTCGACCTTCATGCGAGGCTTTATGCGCAAGCATGGGCTGTCCCGTTATATCACCAATAGCGTAGATATTATTTGCTGAAGTTTTACGATTGCTAAAGACTTTTATAAAACCGTCTTGCCCGATTTCTACTCCGGCATTTTGCGGTTTACTAGCTTTAACATTTGGTTTTCGCCCGATAGCCACCAATACTTTATCGAATTTCTTTTTCTGCTCTTTGTCGCCCGACTTCAATACTACTTCTACTTTCTTCTTTTTAGCGTTTACTTTTTCGACTTTAGTATCAAAATACAGGTTTTTAAACGGGTGTTCTTTTTCAAAAACCTTTACCAGATCACGATCAGCACCTGGCAAAAATCCAGAGGTCATTTCAGCAACAGAAACTTCACTCCCTAAATTAGCATACACACTACCAAGTTCCAAACCAATATAGCCACCACCAATCACCAGTAACTTTTTAGGGATTTCTTTAACATCCAGTGCATCTTTAGAATTCCAGATCAATTGATGATCTACCTCGATATTTGGCAACTCGGTTGGCGTGGATCCGGTAGCAATAATCACATTTTCGAACTCCAGTTCGTATGAATCTCCTGAATTCTCTTTAATCTCCAAAGTTTGTTCATCTTTAAAAAAAGCTTTCCCCTGGATAAACTCCACTTTTCTGGCTTTACTAAGCTGCCCTAAACCGCTGGTTAGTTTTTTTACAACCTCATCTTTCCATTCACCAATTTTCTTGACATCGATTTCAGGTTCGCCAAAACGTACTCCAAAATTCGCTAATTCTAATGCCTCCTTTTTCACCTTCGCCACATGTAACAAGGCTTTAGAAGGAATACAACCGCGATATAAACAAACACCACCAGGATTAGCTTCCGGATCGATTAAAGTGGTTTTGATTCCCAAATCGGCTGCTCTAAAAGCCGCTGCATAACCGCCCGGACCTGCACCGATTATAACCAATTCTTTTTTCTCTTTCTTGCTATTTGCCATAATTTCTTTTTACTCGATAATCGAGATTTAAATATTGCAAAGGTTATTTAGAAAATAAAATTACTTTTCTAAACTGTTAAGCTTAGCTCATAAAGAGCTAATTACGCCCCAAGCAAAGCTTTGTAAGGATCTTCCAGCGCCTGTGTGATCCAATTTATAAACGCGGCGCCATCGGCGCCATCGATTAAACGATGATCGTAGGATAAGCTTAATGGTAAGATTTCTCTTGGCTTAAATTCATCATCGACATACACCGGTTTTTTAGCCGAACGTGAAATTCCCAAAATAGCCACTTGGGATGCAGGAACGATCGGTGTAAAATTAGTACCTCCAATCCCGCCAAGATTAGAAATAGAGAAATTAGCCCCTTCCATATCTTCCTTGCTTAATTTTCCATCCCTGGCTTTTTCAGCGATATTGGTTAATTCCGTAGCAATTTCTATAATACTTTTCTTATCGGCATCTTTAATAACTGGCACTAAAAGTCCTTTTTCTGTAGCTACTGCAATCCCGATATTCACATAATTCTTCAGAATCATCTCTTCGTTTTCCATATCTATACTGGCGTTAAACTTTGGAAATCGAACTAATGCACTCGCAACGATTTTAGTCAATAAGGCGGTAATCGTTAATTTCCCACCGGCTTTTTCGGCTTTATCCTGATTCACCTCTAAATATTGCTGAATATCAGTAATATCGGCTTCATCAAACTGGAAAACATGCGGAACCGATTGCCAGGAAGCAGTCACATTTTTGGCCGTCGCTTTTCGAATATTATTTAATGGCTTACGCTCCACACTGCCCCATTTTTCAAAATCAGGTAAAGAAATACTGGCTGATCTTGTTGATTTCGGACTATCTTTTTTAGCAAATTCTTTGACGTCTTTTTCTGAAACTCTCCCCGAAATCTCTTCTGCCAGTTCAGTAAGATCTACACCGAGTTCTCTTGCTAAGCGACGAGTACCTGGCGAAGCCTGAATTCCGGCTCCGGTAGATGACTCTCCTGAAGAAGATTTTCCAGACTTCTTATTTTCTTTTTCTTCAGAAGTTTTGTCAGCCTCAGATTCATCCTTTTTAGATGATTTTTCCTCATCCTGATTTTCATCCGCATCATCTTCCTCAGGCTCTTCGTCGTTATCTTCCGGATTTTCTTCTTTTATTTTTTTCTTTTTCTTTCCAGACTGTTTTTCTTCAGAATCTTCATCTTCATTTTCATTTTCTTCTTCGGAAGTATTCTCTTTTTCCTTCTCTTCTTCTGAAGCTCCCCCGTTATCTTCCTCAGTTTCATCATCATCAGATTCTTCCAAAAGAATAATGACTTGACCTACTTCAACCTCATCACCTTCACTGATCTTTATTTCTTTTATAGTCCCCGCGGCCGAACTTGGAACTTCTACTGAAGCTTTATCACTTTCTACAGCAATAACACTCTGATCTTTTTCGATTTTATCACCTTCAGCAACTAATACCTCAGAAACTGTTGCAGATTCTACTCCGTCACCTATTTGCGGAACTTTAATTTCTTTAGCCATTTTCTTTTCTTTTATTGGTTAAGACGTTCTTGGATTTGGTTTTTTAGCATCGATATCAAATTTCTTCGCCGCTTCTTTAAGCTGCTTTGCTTTAATCTTCCCTTCATTTGCTAATTCATAAAGCGCAGCAAAAACAATATGCGCTGCGTTTACTTCAAAAAATTCGCGTAATTCTGGTCTCGCGTCACTACGCCCAAAACCATCGGTACCCAAAACTGCAAGATTAGTCGGAAACCATTTTGCAATCGATTCAGGCAATGCTTTCACGTAATCTGAAGCTGCTACAAAAATCCCTTTTTCGTCTTCCAGACATTCCTGGATATAATTTTTATCTTTATTTAATTGCGTTTTTAAACGATTGTTACGCTCGGTATCTATGGCATCGTCATAAAGCGCTTTATAACTGGTAATACTCCAAATATCTACAGCGACATCATATTCTTTTTCTAAAATATTAGCAGCCTCCAATACTTCGGCCATAATAGAACCGCTACCAAAAAGATGTGCTTTTTTATCAGTTTTGCGTTTTCTGCTTTTCTGAAATTTATACAATCCTTTTAAAATACCCTCTTCACTATCTTTTGGCATTTTAGGCATTTTATAAGTTGCATTCCCTAAAGTGATATAGTAGAAATAATGCTTTTTATCGATATACATTTCTTTAATCCCAGCTTCTACTATCGTTGCCAGTTCATAGGCAAAAGCAGGATCGTAAGCTTTTAAAGTAGGAAAAGCCAGAGCATATAAATGACTGTTCCCGTCCTGATGCTGCAATCCTTCACCTGGCAAACTTGTTCTCCCTGAAATACCTCCAATCAAAAAGCCTTTGGCGCCGGCATCGGCTGCGGCCCACATTAAATCACCTGTTCGTTGAAAACCAAACATCGAGTAGAAAAAATAAAATGGGATCATTGGTTTTGCCTGATTAAGATAAGCAGTACCTGCCGCTATAAACTCGGCCATACAACCCGATTCAGTTATTCCTTCTTCCATGATGGCCCCATTTTCAGATTCTTTATAGAACAACAAACTTTCTTTATCTACCGGCTCGTATAACTGTCCTCCAGGGGCATAAATTCCAACTTGTCTAAATAATGACTCCATTCCAAAAGTCCTGCTTTCGTCAGGAATTATGGGCACAATATATTTCCCCAGTTCTTTATCTTTAAACAACCTGCTCAAGGTTTGAATCATCACCATGGTCGTCGCAGCCTCATCATCTCCAGAGCCTTTCAGAAAACTTTTAAAAACTTTTTTATCGGGCTCTTTTAGCGCTTCGCTATTGTCTTTTCGCTGCGGAAGAAAACCACCTAATTTTTCCCGCTTTTCGTGTAGATATTTAAGCTCTTCACTATCTTCTTCAGGCTTTAAAAACGGAATATCTTTTAGCTCTTTATCTGAAATTGGAAGACTGAAAAAATCTCTAAATGCCTTCAACTCTTCTTCCTTAAAGCTTTTGGTTTTATGCGATACATTACTGGCTTCACCAGCTTTTCCCTGTCCGTAACCTTTGATGGTTTGTGCAAGAATAATTGTAGGCTGACCTTTATGCTCGGTAGCCTGCTTGTAAGCGTTGTATATCTTTTGATAATCATGTCCGCCTCGCTTTAGACGTTTTAATTCATCATCAGATAGATTTTTTACGATTTTAGCAAGATTCTTATCTTTCCCAAAGAGATCTTCACGAATAAACGCTCCTTCAGAAAATGCATATTTCTGAAGTTGCCCATCGGGGATTTCGTTCAACAGGTTTACTAATTTACCATCGGTATCTTTTTCAAAAATAGGATCCCAATCTTTTCCCCAGATCAGTTTGATAACATTCCATCCTGCCCCCTGAAATAATCCTTCCAACTCCTGGATGATCTTACCACTACCACGAACAGGACCATCTAATCGTTGCAAGTTACAATCGACAACAAAGGTTAAGTTATCCAGTTTATCTCTGGCAGCAACACTAATCGCTCCACGGGCTTCAGGTTCATCCATCTCTCCATCTCCTAAATACGCCCAAATTTGCTGATCGTTCTTTTCTATAATTCCTCGTTTTTCAAGATACTTATTAAAACGTGCCTGATAGATTGCACTTATAGGACCTAATCCCATAGAAACTGTTGGGAAATTCCAAAATTCGGGCATTAAGTGTGGATGCGGATACGAGGTTAATCCTTTATCTGACTTTACTTCTCTACGGAAGTTTTCTAAATGCTCTTCTGTGAGTCGACCTTCTAGAAATGCCCTGGAATATACTCCGGGGGAAGCGTGCCCCTGAAAATATACTAAGTCTGACCCGGCACTGCGATCTATTTTAAAAAAGTGGTTAAAACCAACTTCCCATAAGTGAGCGATTGAAGAATACGTAGAGATGTGCCCCCCAATTCCTTTACTTTTTTCATTGGCTCTTACCACCATTGCCATGGCATTCCAGCGAATGTAAGCCAGTATTTTTTCTTCGATTTCAATATCTCCGGGATATTGTTCTTCATCCTCGGGACTAATGGTATTAATGTAAGGTGTCGTTAAAGGTAAGTCTGATTTTACACCGTGCTTTTGAGCTTCTGCTCGTAATAATTTCAGAATTTCTTCTACTCGTTTTTTAGACTCGTTTTGCAAAACCCACCTAAGGGAATCCAGCCATTCCTGGTTTTCAATTTCGGCTGCTGCTTCTTTTTCCTCTGCCATCTTTTGAGATTTATTAGTTGGTAATAGAGTGGTCTCTCTCCTTGAAATTACCAATTAATAAAACCGACTTCAAATGATTAACACAAGATTATAGTCCTATGCTAAATCTTTCAAAAATCGGAAAGCAAAACTTACTGAATTTTAAGACGAAAAAATCATATTAGAAAAGCATCGAATTTCGGAAACTAAAAAAGCCTCAATAATTTTAATAATTAATGAGGCTTTTTATCGAATATCAATTTTTAAACTATGAAGCTGCTTTTAGCGCATTCATGGTCGATTTATTTAATTTCTCTTCGGCATATTCACGAGTAAGCGTAAATTCAGTTACATCGCTTTCAGGAAGATCAAACATCGCATCGGTTAAAATCGCTTCACATAGCGAACGTAAGCCACGAGCCCCCAATTTATATTCTACCGCCTTTTCTACAATAAAATCTAAAGCCTCATCTGTAGCAGTAAATTCGATCTCGTCCATCTCAAACAGTTTTGTGTACTGCTTTATTATGGCGTTTTTAGGCTCGGTTAAAATAGACCGAAGGGTTTCTTGATCTAGCGGATTCATGTATGTTAAAGCAGGTAAACGCCCGATGATCTCAGGTATCAGCCCAAAATCTTTTAAATCCTTCGGGATGATATATTTTAAAAGATTGGTTCTTTCAATATTATCATCACTTTTGGAAGCGCTAAATCCAACGGCCTGCATGTTTAAACGCTTGCTGATATTTTTCTCAATCCCATCAAAAGCCCCGCCGGCAATAAAAAGAATATTCTCTGTATCTACCTCGATAAATTTTTGATCGGGGTGCTTTCTTCCTCCTTTTGGCGGAACATTTACTGTAGTTCCTTCCAGAAGTTTTAATAGTGCCTGCTGAACGCCTTCCCCGGAAACATCCCTGGTAATTGAAGGATTATCGCTTTTACGCGCAATTTTATCGATCTCATCAATAAAAACAATACCTCGCTGTGCTTTATCTACATTATAATCTGCCGCCTGAAGCAATCGTGTTAGGATTCCTTCTACATCTTCACCCACATAACCAGCTTCAGTTAATACCGTAGCATCCACAATTGCTAAAGGCACATTGAGCATCTTAGCAATCGTTTTGGCCATTAAAGTTTTACCGGTACCGGTTTCTCCAACCATTACGATATTACTTTTTTGAATCTCGATATCATCATCGCTATCAGGTTGTAATAATCGTTTATAATGATTATAAACGGCAACAGACATCACTTTTTTTGTGGCTTCCTGCCCAATAATATACTCATCTAAGAATGCCTTTATCGATTTGGGCTTACTCAGCATTAATTCTGAAGATAACTCGTTTGCTTCTCCTTGCTTAGATTCTTCGAGAACAATCCCATGCGCCTGCTCGATACATCGGTCACAAATATGGGCATCTAAACCTGCAATCAATAAATTTGTTTCAGGTTTTTTTCTTCCGCAGAAGGAGCATTCTAATTCCTCTTTCGCCATCTTGTTATATTTCCTGTTCAATTTCAGAATAAAGTATCCTGAAAATCTCTTATAATTTATCTAATGTTGATCCTAATCTCTGGTCAGGATTTCGTCTATCATTCCATATTCCTTAGCTCTATCGGCTTTCATCCAGTAATCACGGTCGCTGTCTTCATACACTTTCTCGTAACTCTGTCCTGAATGTTTAGAAATGATTTTATACAATTCTTCTTTCAATGTAATGATTTCTCTGGCCGTGATCTCGATATCACTAGCCTGTCCCTGTGCTCCACCAAGTGGCTGATGAATCATTACCCTGGAATGTGGTAAACCGCTTCGCTTTCCTTCTGCTCCTGCACAAAGCAATACCGCACCCATAGAAGCTGCCATCCCTGTACAAATTGTTGCAACATCTGGTTTAATAAACTGCATGGTATCGTAGATTCCTAAACCGGCATAAACGCTACCGCCAGGAGAGTTGATATAAATCTGAATATCTTTAGAAGAATCTGTACTTTCTAAAAACAACAATTGTGCCTGGATAATATTAGCTACCTGATCATTAATACCAGTCCCCATAAAGATAATCCTGTCCATCATTAATCGTGAAAATACATCCATAGCAACAGCATTCATCTGGCGCTCTTCGATAATATTAGGAGTCATGCCCACCGGAGTCATACTACTTACTATTTTATCATAATAATTGCTGTTTATCCCGTGGTGTTTAGTTGCGTACTTCTCGAATTCTTTTCCGTAGTCCATCAATTTTTTTATTTAATTACACAAGTAATCTATAAAGCCAAAAAAGGCGTTATACCATTATGGTTAACGCCTTAAAGATAGGTATAAATTATAAAAAAGGCTTACCCGATAATCGAGATTTGATTTTTAGGGTTTTACCCTGAAGTAAAATTTATCTGCCGAATTACCAACAGTTTTTTTACTCATAAATTTCTTTTACAAACTCATCGTAAGTAACTTCCTTTTCGTCAAATTTCATATTGTCTTTATAGAAATTTAACAATTTTTCGTTAACTAATTGCTCAGATAAACGCTTAACTTCGTCCTGATTAGATAAGATTCTTGCTGCGATATCATCTAATTCTTTATCTGAAGGATCCATCTGGCCAAACTGAGCCATTTGCTCTTTAATTTTATCTTTAGCAAAGGCTTTTAAAGCTTCAAAATCTACCTGAATATCGTTCTCTTTAACGATTTTCCCTTCGATTAACTGGTAACGAAGCCCTTTTTCGCTGTTCTGATATTCTTCTTTTGCTTCTTCTTCAGTTAATGTCTTTTCACCTACTGTTCTGATCCATTTTTGAAGAAACTCTTTAGGAAGATCAAATTCAGTCTTTTCGATCAACGCTTCAGTAACATCATTCATTAACTGCTGATCGCTTTGCTGAACAAATTGCTTTTCAGCATCCTCTTTGATTTTCTCTTTAAGCTCAGTAACAGTAGTCACTTTACCTTCACCAAAAAGCTTATCAAATAATTCCTGGTCTAAATCAGCAAGTTCTCTTTTATTGATTTCCGAAATAGTGAATTCTACTTCGATATCAAGATCGTGAGCTTTATCATGCTCAATCTTTAAATGTTGGATTAAATCGTGATCGTCCTCAAAAAGACTTTTCGTCTTTAAAGCAATCGTATCACCGACTTTAGCTCCTACAAACTTATTAAGGTTTCTTTTTCCTTTGATTTTCTCCAGTTCGATTGAAGTTTCATTTTCGATACCTTCTTCTTCATTTTTGAAAGTTCCGGCAACGATATCTCCTTCTTCAACCTCATCTTTAGAAACTAATTTACCGTACTGTTTTTGGATATTTTCGATTTGTTTATCGATCATCGTATCATCAGCAACGATATTATATTTTGTTACAGGTTTTTCTAAATCAAGACTTACTTCAAATTCTGGAGCAAGACCAACCTCAAACTCAAAAGTGTAGTTATCTTTATTCCAGTCAAAATTTTCCTGCTCTTTAGGAATTGGATTTCCAAGAACGTCTAATTTTTCTTCAGTAAGATATTTATTAAGGTTTTCCTGTAGTAATTTATTTACTTCATCTACCAATACAGCCTGCCCGTATTGCTTTTTTACCATCCCCATAGGAACGTGACCTTTTCTAAAGCCAGGAACATTGGCATTTTTACGGTAATCCTTAAGGATTTTCTCTACTTTAGGAGCATAGTCGTCTTTTGCGATATCTACTTTTACTACCGCATTCAATTCATCAATATTCTCTCTGGTAATATTCATCTTGACTTATTATAAAAAATTGGTGTGCAAAATTAAGCTTTTTTCACTAGCCTGCAAAGTTTCAAATTATTGAATTTCAGCAAGCTTCTAATCCTTATCAAGAAGAGAATATAATATGGACTGAAATAACGAGAAAAGCAAACTAAATATTATCGCCATAAACCAGCCATCTACACTAAAACCAGGCACAAAACCGTCTGCTAAAAAGATGATTATGGCATTAATGATCAGTAAAAACAAGCCCAGTGTTAATATGGTTACCGGTAAAGTTAATATTACCAAAACAGGTTTAACAATAATATTGAGCAATGCTAAAACTATGGCTACAATAAATGCCGTAAAATAGCTATTTACGGTAACACCAGGTAAAACCTTGGCTAGACCTACCACTACTAGCGCAGACAAAAGGAGTTTTAATAAAAGTCTCATTTTATTATAAGGGTTTGATTGATAGTTCAAAATTGCGAAAAAAAAAGTCGGCTATCTGCCGACTTCCTCATATTTTAATATAAGTTTATCATTACTGCACATCATTACTAAGGGTAATGGTACCGTATTGTCCAATATTTACTTTTGGAACCGTAGCCCCATATGTGGTGTTAATCTGCTCGATAATCTCGTTAGCCACAATAGCGTATCCTCGTGGTGTTAAATGCACTCCGTCTAAAGAAAAAGCTCCACCTGTTGCATAGGTTGCGGTTACAGTACCAGCATCATAAGCCACGCCGCCATTAGCCACATCGTTTAATAATGCATTAGCATCTACCATGGCCAGCCCTTTTGCATTTGCCACTGCGGCTATGGTTTGATTAAATGCCGTCGTAGCCGTCTGGATTTCTGAAATTTCTGTGCTATCTAAAACATCAGCATCGTCCAAGCCATTCACACCACCAAATAGGATATTCGCTTGTGCTGCAGTTGGTGTACCCCCAGACATTAGTAGCCCTAGAACCTGTTGCACTTCTGCCGTTAAATTAACAGAACCGTACCCACTAGCCAAAGCCGATTGATCTACCTGCAATTGAATTAACTCATCTGCAGTCATCTGTCTAAACCCAAGGGGATTAGCTTGAGTAACTGGCACATCGATTATAAATCTATTTGGCCCTTCATTAAAAGTTATTGCATATTGAGCAGCTAAAGCCATTGCCTGTTCCTGCGGAACTCCCTGCGCCATTAGACCTCCTGCAAAAACCTGAGAAACCGCTCCAAAATAAGAGGTTAAACTTGCGGCTGTCTGGGCATCTAGTTGCAAAGCATTATTAGGCACAGTATTGAAAAATGCTATTGAAGTCACATCTGGAATATTAATTAACACTCCGCCGGCGCCACTGGCAGTTAAACTTTCAACCAAACCTGAATACACCTGAGCAAATACCTGCGGATCTGTAATATCATTAGATCCATAGGTAGCTGGATTTAAATTCCCTGTTTGATTAACCCCCGTACCTCCTGAAGTAGCATAACCTAATACATCATTATTACCTATCCATAAAGAAAAGAATGTAGGATTTTGAGCCAATGCATCAGCTATCACACTCGTCTGAGGGGAAGACGCAAATCTTACAAAATAAGGATTTGAAAGACCGGCCTGTACTCCTGCTACATTACCATAACCTTCTACTCCTAAATGATAAGATTTAGCTCCCGGCACTCCCATATTACTAAAAGGACCTTCTAAGACATTAGTGATATCTGTAGTTGCAGCCATTCCGGTATAAACTGAAGGACTATTATTTCCTTCCCCATCTGAAGCTAACACCAAACGGTTATTAAATCCTGGCAATTGTTGTCCGGATAGTAAAAGTCCACCCGCATTATCATTCATATAAGGAATAGTAAACTCATCTGTTTCCTGCGTTAAAGCAAACTGTCCTGCCAAAATATTAGGATACGAATTGGTTTGCCCGGTAATATAAAGTGCATTATCTGCATAACCTGCCGTTAATGAATTTCCTAAAGCAACATAATGCGTAAAATTCGCCTCCCCATTGCTATATACATTTCCTTCTTCATCTATTGGATTGTCTAAATCTGGCTCACAAGAAACTATTCCCAAAGCCAATAAGCCTACTGCTAAAAATCTATAGTTTTTCATCTTTTCCTGTAAGTTTAAATTTTGAATGTCACCCCAAGCCCAGGCACAAATGCCACTGTTTTGTACGAACCTTCAAAAGGTACATTTTGGCCATTTTCCATATAATAATCATAGGATTCCTCTACTTCTTTAAATCGGTTATAAAGGAAAGAGGCGTCTATCGATAGATTATCTGTAATATTTACAGATAATCCGGCCGTGAAACCATGCGCATCATTTCTTGGGGTTTCTGGTGCAAAGTAGCCTGATTGTACAGGAGATTCATCAAAATAGTATCCGGCTCTTAGGGTAAACATTTCGTTTGCGATGTATTGTGCCCCAAATCTGTAGGTATTAGCATCCTTATAATTTCTAGGATTTTTGGAATCTGGAATTGCCGGATCCTGAAAATCGATATCTAAAGATTTATATACGTCCCAAAAAGCCCGGTTATAATCAAAAGCAACCAACCATTTTTCTGAAATCTCATAAGAAGCTCCAATCGAAAGCTCTGCCGGCAACGGTAACGAGGCATCAAACCTGGTATCTTTAAACGGCGTAAGAGGCGAATTAGGAATATTATTAAAATCTGCATCACCATTTTCTGCTTCAACAATAATTTCTGAACGATAATTCGCCCCTATCCTAAGTTTATCAGTAGGGTTATACATGGCTCCTAAAGACCAACCCCAGGCATGTACTCCAGAAGCATCTACAGTTACATTTGCTCTGTTTCCATCGATATCGCTAAGGGTCCTGTTTAAATTTCTGTTGAAGTTTACCGATCCGTTTACATATATAGGCCCTCCACCAACACTAAGTTTATCTGAAATTTTCACAGAAGCTAAAGCCTGAATATATATAGCCTGAAGATCTATATTATTTACCAAATGAGACCCAGACCAATCTGTAGGCCATTCTACAGAACTACCGTAAGGCGTATAAGCTGCAAGCCCTAAGGTTAACCAATCTGAAGCTCTATAAGAAATATAGGCATAAAAAGGCGTCCCCACAGGACTATCTGTTCTTGCCATTTGCCCATACTCATCATTTTGCCATACCACGTCAGAGAATACCGCACTGGCCCCAACGGCTACATTTATGCGGTCCTCTAAATACACTAACCCTGCCGGGTTAAAAAAAGCCAATTCTGCATTATCAACTACAGCCACACCAGTATGCCCCATGGCCAGCCTGCGCTGTCCCTGAAGCCCTACCCTGTATCCCCCGGCATAAGTCATTGCAGTCGCTAACCCAAAAAGGGTCAGGAATAAAAGTTTCTTCATAATATTAGTAGAATTAAGTTTGTCTCTATTTGTAAATCGTGTAATGAATTTAGCACAAAATACAAATACCACAACAAAATAGGCAAAAATATTATGTATGCATAATATTTAGAGGGGTTTTTTAAAGAAATCTAATTACAGTACTATAAAAATCTTCTTGATTTTCCGCATGCACCCAATGACCCGCATCGCTAATTACTTCAATTTCAGCATTTGGAAAATGATTATGAAGCAAATCTTCATCTTCAGGCAATTTGATATAACGAGATTTTTGTCCTTTTATAAACAAGGTTTTCCCTTCATAAATCTTTCCTTCTTCTAAGGCAGCCCCGATATTTTCAATTTTAGCCTTTAGAGTTTTCAGGTTAACTTTTAAAACATACTTATCTTTACCTTCACGGTCTAAATTTTTTAAAAGAAAAAGTTGGGTAGGTTTATCAGGAACGTATTCAGAAATTATTTTAGCTGCTTCCTGACGGGAGGATACATCAGACTCGTCCAACAGGGTTAATCCAGCTAAAATATCCTGATGATGTGGCTTATAATATTTAGGGGCAATATCCACTATAATGAGTTTTTCTAGCAAATCTGGATAAGTTGCTGCAAAGAACATAGCCGTTTTACCACCCATAGAATGCCCCATCAGCACTATTTCCTCCAAATGACGCTCTTTAATATACTCCTTTAAATCCTCTGCTAATATTTCATAGGAAAAATCATCGCTATGTGGACTTTTACCATGATTTCGCTGATCCACCAGGTGAACTTCATATCCTTTTTCAGAAAACATCTTCCCTAATGTCTTCCAATTATCACCCATTCCTAGAAATCCATGTAAAATAATAAAAGGCTTCCCTTCTCCTATAATGTTAGTGTGTAACTTCATTGCAATATTTTAAAAAAATAACCAAAAATGATCATTTTAAGTTTACTGTAATTTTTTTAAATATCGTGAGATCGTTTCTTCCAAACCAAGATAAAGCGCTTCAGCGATTAAAGCATGACCTATGGATACCTCATCTACAAAAGGCACCGCATTTTTAAAAAATTCTATATTATCTAACGATAAATCGTGCCCCGCATTAACTCCTAATCCCAATTGATGGGCCAGTTCTGCACATCTAGCATAAGGTTTTACAGCTTCTTTTTTATCTCCATCGGCAAATTTTTCGGCAAAACTTTCTGTATATAATTCGATACGATCTGTCCCCGTAGCAGCAGCACCTTCAATCATTTTTTCATCTGCATTCACAAAAATAGACGTCCTGATGCCGTGTTTTTTAAATTCAGAAATGACCTCGATAAGGTATTCTTTATTTTTTACAGTATTCCAACCAGCATTACTGGTAATAGCATCTTCTGCATCTGGCACCAAAGTTACCTGCGCCGGTTTTACTTCTAAAACCAGATTAATGAATTTAGTTACCGGATTTCCTTCAATATTAAATTCGGTTTTTAAAACGGGTTTTAAATCTCGTGTATCCTGATATCTGATATGTCTTTCATCTGGTCTTGGATGGACGGTAATACCTTCCGCTCCAAATTTTTCGATATCTAATGCACATTGTACCACATTAGGGATATTCCCCCCTCTCGCATTTCTTAAGGTGGCAATCTTATTGATATTTACGCTTAATTTTGTCATATTTCTGGCTTTGCCTTTTAAATCTGGTTTCAAATTTGATATAAATTAAAACGACCTGCCACAATAATAAAGCAGATCATCCTGAGAACTTCTAAAGCTTATCCTAAAACTTTCTGTTTTAACAAAAATACAAAGTTGAGGATGGCTTAATGAATATTATTTTAATTAATTTGCGTTAAACGACGCTAGGATTATGGATATTGAAGAATATATATTAAATGATGTTGCCATTCGGCATTTTTCAGATAAGATTGGTGATTTACAGAATGATTTTAACCAACTTACCTACTCTCATTTACCTGTTGAGAATAATGGTATTTATATGGGGTGTATTTCTGAAAATGACATTCGATGTTTTGAAGCTGAAAAATCGATCGAAGATTACCAGTATGCCCTGGAAGGATTTTTTGTTCGAAGTACCGATTACTGGCTCGACATTTTAGAATCTTTTGCACAAAACAATTCCAATATTTTACCAGTACTGGATAGTGATAATGAATATTTAGGATATGTAGAGTTAAATGAAATTATGGGTATTTTTAACGAAACGCCCTTTTTAAATGAAGCCGGGAATATAATTGTAGTTGAAAAAGGTTTTAAAGATTATTCGTTAAGTGAAATTAGCCAGATTATAGAATCCAGTAATGTTCACTTACTGGGCTTATTTGTTTCTAAGATCGAGAATGACCTGGCGCAAATCACCATAAAAATTAATCCTAGCGGAATTAATGAAGTGATACAATCTTTACGACGTTATGGTTATAATATTATTTCACAACATCAGGAAGATGCGTTTGATAAAAATTTGCGCGATCGATCTAAATACCTGGATAAATACCTAAACATATAAGTAAAGAAGAACAATTTTTGTTCATTTAAAGAACCTCTTGAGCAAAGCCATAAGGCATGACAAAACCATTTATAAATTTAGAGGCAGGTCTTAAAATGTTATACCCTTTGGCTGGGTCATTAAAAAACAATGAGCAATATTTCTTTAGCAGCGTAAAAAATGCTTGAAAAAATATCCAAAATAACAGAGCAGGTAGTTTTAAAATTTAATTAGGATGTTTCTAAGCTTGATTGCAAAAATCCTGATTATCGAAAAAATTATACATAAATGAAAATAGGCATTTACGGCCAGTTTTACCATGAAAACGCCGGCACTTATATTAATCAGCTTTTAGAACTTCTTCAGGAAGAAAAAGTTGAAGTGATTATTGAACGTAACTTTTTGGATCTTATTAATAAGAACAAAAGCGTTACCGGCGAATATAGCGATTATAAAACCTTCGATATTCTGGATGCCAGCTACGACCTTTTCTTTACCATTGGCGGTGACGGTACCATCCTTAAATCTATTAACTATATCAAAAATCTGGATATTCCCATTGTTGGCATCAATACGGGCCGACTTGGATTTTTATCCACGATCCAGAAAGAACAGATAGGAGAAACGATTCACACCATTTTAAAAAAAGATTTTAGCATTTCCCCAAGAGCCGTATTACAAATTGAAACCAATCCCAAATCTGATGATGAAGTGTTTAATAATGTAGCGTTAAATGAAATAGCGGTTAGCCGAAAAAACACCACTTCTATGATTACGGTAGACACCTGGTTAAACAACCAGTACCTTACCTCTTACTGGGCTGATGGTTTAATTATTGCCACACCAACGGGTTCTACCGGATATTCGCTTAGTTGTGGTGGCCCGGTAATCACTCCAGATGCAGATTCTATAGTCATTACTCCTATTGCTCCGCATAATTTAAACGCCAGACCACTAATCATTAAAGATGACACCAAAATCACTTTAAAAGTTAGTGGCAGGGAAGATTCTCACTTACTGTCTATGGATTCCCGATTGGCGAGTCTTGAAAATGATACCGAAATCATTATTCAAAAAGCTCCATATGCCATTAATTTGGTAGAGCTAAATGATGATAGCTTTCTTCAAACTTTACGAAAAAAGCTATTATGGGGAGAAGATAAACGCAACTAAACAATATTTTTTTTCAAAAACTGTTAATGTAATACTAATGAGCTCAAATTATTGCAGAGCAAACATAATTGTTATATTTGCAAACTTTTAAGAACCTATGCGGTATCTAATAGCTTTTGTTTTTATGTTGATCACTTCAGTTAATTTGCAATCTCAAACCTATGAGGTGGGTGCCTTTTTGGGAGGCGCAAATTATATTGGAGATGTAGGAAACACATTTTACGTTAATCCTAGTGGTCTTGCAGCTGGCGGCATCCTAAAATGGAATAGAAGCCCGCGTCATTCGTTTAGATTTTCCCTAATCATGGGAAATATAGAAGCAGATGATGCAGAAAGCAATGATACTCGCAGACAGCAAAGAGGATATTCGTTTAGTAATACCATAACTGAAGCTTCTTTGGGTTTAGAATTTAATTTTTGGGATTTTGATTTACATAAAGGAACATCGCAAAGCGCACCTTATCTTTACACCGGGCTCACCTATTTTAGTGCAGACCATGTAATATTGGATGGCTCTCGCGGAGCTCCTTTAGTTAATGAAAGTACTAACTGGGAATTTGCCATTCCTATGGTTGTTGGTTACAAAACAACACTTAGCCAGCATTTGGTTGGTGCCATAGAAATTGGTGCGCGGTATACCTTCACAGACAATTTGGACGGAAGTAATCCAGAAGAATTACTTGGGGAACCGGATCCTATACTTACTTTTGGTAATCAAAATACTAACGACTGGTATGTTTTTACCGGAATTACATTCACCGTAACATTTGGTAGAAAACCATGTTATTCGAGCTTTTAGGAAATGAATTTTAAAGAAAATCTCAACTTAACAAAATTACCCTCGCATATTGCCGTTATAATGGACGGCAACGGCCGTTGGGCAAAAAAACAAGGCTTTTTAAGAGCTGTGGGCCATAATGAAGGAGTAAAATCTGTAAGAGATATTGTTGAAGGCGGCGCCCAGATTGGAATAAAATTTTTAACCCTATATGCTTTTTCTACTGAAAATTGGAATCGCCCCAAACTGGAAGTTGATACATTAATGAAGATTTTGGTGTCTTCCTTGAAAAAGGAAATCAAGACGCTTCAGGACAACAACATTAAACTAACCGCAATAGGCAATATTGATAATCTGCCTAAAAAAGCAAAAAGAGAACTTTTAGACGTTATTGAAAAGACAAAACATAACGCTAAAATGACTTTAATTTTGGCTTTAAGCTATGGTTCCAGAGAAGAAATAACCTCTGCAGTCAAAGCTTTAGCCAATAAAGTAAAAGAAGGAACGTTAGAACCAGATAAAATAAATGATTCTTTAATATCTGAAAGTCTATATACCAAAGATATTCCCGACGTCGACTTGATGATTAGAACAAGTGGCGAGCAAAGGATCAGCAACTTTTTGCTTTGGCAAATGGCTTATGCCGAGTTGTATTTTACAAGTATTTTATGGCCAGACTTTAGAAAAGATAATCTTTATGAAGCCATTTACAATTATCAAAACAGAGAACGAAGATTTGGAAAAACAAGTGAGCAACTTAGTTAGTGTATTTATGACGAAAAGAATATTAGCATTCGTATTAGTTTGTTTTACTTTTAGCATCGCTGCAAATGCGCAGGATCTCCCTATAGGGAACGGTAAAAAATACACTTTAGGCGAAATAAAAGTTACCGGCTCTACAAGATATAACGAAAGCACAGTAGTCTCGTTTACACGACTTAAAAAAGGCGAAGAAATCTATATCCCTGGTCAACGCCTAAGTAATGTAATCAAGAAATTATGGGACCTTGATATGTTTAGCGACATTGAATTTTACATTACCAATGTAAAGGATGGGGTTGCAGATCTTGAGTTGGTTATCACCGATATTCCAAAACTTTCTGAAGTTAGAATACAGGGGATTAAAAAGAAGAAAGATAAAGAAGAACTTATTGAGGAAAATAAACTAAGAACCGGTGTAAATGTTACTGAAAACCTCATTACTAATACTAAAAATTACATCGAAAACAAGTATAAAAAAGATGGATATTTTAATGCTAAAGTAGCCATCAATACTGTTGAAGTTAAAGATACTACCAATAATAATCTGGTGAACATGGTTGTTAATATCGATACAGGAGATAAGGTAAAAATTTCCAATATCGATATTATCGGGAATAAGCAAATCTCTGATGCTAAATTAAAAAGAGCCATGAAAAACACGAAACAAAAACGATTTTATCGTTTTTGGAAGCGCTCAAAATTTAACAGGGAAGATTACCAAAAAGATAAGCAAAACCTTGTAAACAAACTGAAAGAAAATGGCTTTAGAGATGCCCGAATTATCTCAGATAGTCTTATCACTGTTGATGAAAATAATATTGCTTTAGACATAAAAGTTGAAGAAGGTAATAAATATTATATTGGGAATATTGATTTTGTGGGTAATACGGTTTATACTGATGATTTCTTGCACCGTGCTCTAGGAATTAAAAAAGGAGATACTTACAATGGTGTTCTTATGAACGAAAGGATTGAAGATCCTGAAGATCCCAATGCCACCAATATCTCTACCATCTACAGAAATAATGGTTATCTATTCTCCAGTTTTAACTTAGTAGAAACAAACGTATATAATGATACTATAGATTTCGAATTACGAATCACTGAAGGAAAAGAAGCTTATTTTGACGAAATCCGGGTGGTGGGTAACAATAAAACCAAAGATCACGTTATTTACAGAAACTTACTAACCAAACCAGGCCAAAAATATAATCAACAGGATGTGGTATCTACTGTAAGGGAATTAGGTTCTTTAGGATTTTTTGATGCAGAGCAACTTAGCCCTGAATTTATAGATCCCGATCCACAAACAGGAACATTATCACTGGAATACAATGTTGTTGAAGCCGGGGCCAGCCAAATCGAACTACAAGGTGGTTACGGCGGTGGCGGTTTTATAGGTACTTTAGGCCTTTCCTTCAATAACTTCTCTATTGCAGGGATATTTGATAAAGATGCCTACAAGCCGGTACCAATGGGAGATGGGCAAAGCCTTTCTTTAAGAGCACAGGCAAGTACCTTCTACCAAACCTATAGCTTATCTTTTGTAGAGCCATGGCTAGGAGGCAGAAAACCGGTACAGCTTTCTACTTCCTTTTCTTACACAAGACAGTTTTTATATGACTATCGTTCAAGAAAAGCAGACAGAAATCGTAGTTTCGATATTCTGGGTGTTAGCGTAGGATTTGGTAAACGTCTTACTGAGCCCGACCCATATTTACAGATCTCGCATGCTGTAGGTTTCCAGCGTTATGATCTTAATAACTATAATACCGGATTATTCACCTATGGGGATGGTTTCTCTAACAACTTAACCTATACTTTGGGAATTACCAGGGACAATACAAGATACAATCCTATCTTTCCTATTGGGGGATCTGTTTTTAGCATAACCGCTAAATTTACCCCTCCTTATTCACTTTGGAATGGCGTAGATTACAATGACCTTCAGAACCAAAGTGAATTTCAGCTAAAAGATGATAATGGCAACTTTATTGATAACAGCGGGAATCGCGTATTGCCTGAAAACGCCGTAGGAGATCAATCTAAAATCGATCAGGAAAAATACAAATGGTTAGAATTTTACAAAGTGAAGTTTAAGGGAGACTGGTATACTACTTTAGCCAACTTTGGTGAAAACAAAAATTTAGTGTTAAGAACTAATGTTGAATATGGTTTCTTAGGAGCTTACAACCAGGATCGCGGTGTTCCTCCTTTCGAACGTTTTTATCTTGGAGGTGACGGTTTAGGATCCTACAGTCTTGATGGGCGTGAAACCATTCGTTTAAGAGGGTATCCTAACCAATCTTTAATTCCATTAGATAGAACTTCTTTAAGCCAGGCTTCCAATGAAGATGGCGCCACGATATACAATAAATACTCTTTAGAGCTTCGCTTCCCTATTACGTTAAAACCATCGGCTTCGATATATGCATTGACCTTCCTGGAAGGTGGTGCCTCTTACGATAACTTTAGGGATTTTAATCCCTTCCAGTTAAACAGATCTGCCGGTGCCGGTCTTAGAATCTTTATGCCTGCATTTGGATTACTAGGAATTGATTTTGGTTACGGGTTCGATCCAATACCAGGACAATCTGGAGCCAATGGATGGGAAACACACTTTATCATAGGTCAACAATTTTAAAATGGCATGATATTTTCTATCTTCGGGCGTATGAAAAAATTAAGTCTACTCATCATTACGATACTTGTACCTCTGGCAACATATGCTCAGCGCGGTCTTAATATTGGGTATATTGACATGGACTATATTTTACAAAATATCCCCGAATACCAGGAAGCCTCATCCCAACTTGACAATCGGGTACAAGAATGGAAAAATGAAATTGATGCCAAGAGACGTGAAATTTCTGAAATCCAGACCCAGCTTGAAAATGAAAGAGCACTACTAACTAAAGAGCTATTAGAAGAACGAGAAGAAGATATCAAATATTTACAAGATCAGTTAACAGAGTATCAACAAAAAAGATTTGGCCCTGGAGGTGATTTTATTCTTCAGAAGAAACAACTAATCAAACCTATACAAGATCAGGTATTTACCGCCGTACAGGAGATTGCAGATCGAAGAAATTTTGATTTTATTTTTGACCGCACTTCAGAAATTGGTATGATTTATGCCAAGTCCAATTATGATATGAGTGATCAGGTTTTAAGAATTATTACCAGAGCGGCTAATCGCGAACAAATCGAAACGCGTCAGGATCGTAGAGAATTACGACAGGCAGAAAACAGAACTGTAGCACAGGATTCTGTTGTTCAGGCCAGAGCTCAGGCTTCTGAAAATGCTAAAACCGAAAGAGAGCTTTATATTGAACAGCGCCGAAGAGAACGTGATTCGCTTAGGGCAGCAAAAAAAGCTGAATTTGAAGCGAGAAGAGAAAGAATATTAAAAGAGCGTAAAGCAGCTCAAGACAGTATACAAGCTGCGCGGGAAGCTGCAAAACAAACAAAGGATACAATCAATTAACAAATAATTACTTTAACACTTAATAATAATTAAAATGAAACAATTTAGAACATTTTTTATAGCCTTAGCATTAACCCTGGGAGCTACGACATTTGTAAATGCTCAGAACTCTAAAGTTGCACACATCGCAACCCAAGAGCTTATAGAGTCTATGCCTGCTTATAAGGATGCCATGACTCAGCTTGATAAGTTGAGAAACACTTATGATGCAGAAATTAAGGATATGATGAGTGAAGCACAAAAGACCCTACAACGCTATGAAGCTGAAGCAGAAACAGTAACTGAGGAAGAAAACCAAAAACGTTCTATGGAATTACAAAGTGCTGAGCAACGAATCCGTGAGCGTAGCCAAAAAGCCTCTCAGGATCTTCAAAAGAAACAACAAGATCTTGTACGACCAATTTTAGAAAAAGCACGTAATGCCATCCAGGAAGTAGCAAGAGCTAAAGGATTTGATTACGTTTTAGATTCTACAACTGGAGCTGGTGTAATCATGGCAGATGGATATGATTTAATGCCAGACGTAAAAACTAAATTAGGAATCTAATAAAGATTCTATCCTATAATTTATGATAAAAACTGCGCAGATATCTGCGCAGTTTTTATTTTTGAACCTATGAACAAAAATAGTATCGGCATATTCGATTCTGGTATTGGTGGAACTTCCATATGGAGAGAAATTCATGAACTTTTACCTTTTGAAGATACCGTTTATCTAGCCGATAGCTTTAATGCACCTTATGGTATTAAGACCAGAGAGGAAATCATTGAACTTAGTAGAAAGAACACTATTAAACTTTTAGAACTTGGTGCTAAAATAATAGTCGTAGCCTGCAATACAGCCACCACCAATGCAATAAACGAATTAAGGAACGAATTCGATGTTTCTTTTATCGGCATTGAGCCGGCCATTAAGCCAGCCGCATTGCAGTCCCGAACTAAAAACATTGGGATCCTCGCAACGAAAGGAACGCTTAGCAGCAGTTTATTTACAAAAACTTCAGATTTATATACTCATGGATTAAAAGTGATTGAAGTTGAAGGAAATGGTCTTGTAGAACTTATTGAAGCCGGAAAAATCTATTCTACAGAAATGGATATGTTATTGGATCAACTTCTCGCTCCCTTAATATCCCAACCTATTGATTATTTGGTTTTAGGCTGCAGCCATTATCCCTATTTAATCCCTAGATTAAAAGAAAAATTCAATCCGGCATTAAGCATTATCGACTCGGGAGAAGCCGTAGCAAGACAAACTAAAGCCATTCTTGAAAAAGAAAACTTATTAAATACCGATTTTCAGCAAAAAGGGACATGCACCTTTTACACAAACTACGACCCCTACGTACTTAAACATATCATCAAACGCGACAATGAAGATTTTCAAGTGAAACGCCTGGACTTTTAATTAATGGCAGGGCACCGGCAATCGTAACGCTTCCTGCTTTCTCCAAAATTATATCCTAAAGTAAGTTGATGAAAACCATTATTACTTAAAACTATCGTATTCATCTGGTAACTGAAGGTATAACCAAAAATAAATCGCTTATACTCCAAACCTAAAAATGGAGTGATATATCGTAAGTTTTGTCGCTGTATTTCTTCACCGGTCCTGTTATATTCTACTCCGTCAAAAGCCTGCCGATAGGACATCCCTATCCAGCCCTGTCCAAAATCAAAATCTTTATAGGCTTTTATATTAACATCTATGCTAGCCTGAGAATTCAGTTCTCTTAACTGAAATAAAAATGAAGGCTCCAATCCCCAATCATTAGGAACAAAATCAAAAACATATCCTGCCGAAGCCAGATATTTACGCTGATTACTAGGAACTGCGTCGGAATAAAATAAGTCACGTTCTATAGAAATAATATTCTTTACAGCAACATGCGCATAAAAATCCATATAATAATACGACATCCCAACATCCATATTGGCAAAGAAATCTGCAGTAGTATCATTATTTCCAATAATAGGATCATAAACATTAAATTCAGATTGATCCAACCGATGTTGGATAATACCACCACTAAGTCCAAATGACAATTGATTAAGATTCACATTATCCCTGGAAAACATAAGATGGTAGGCAAAGGTCCCATAAGCGCCTAACTTAGAGAAATAACCATTTTCATCTCTAAAAAAAATCGTTCCTACACCAATTTTGTCACCTAATCTACCATTCACACTTAAAGTTTGTAAGTTAGGAGCATCGTCTACGTCAAACCATTGCTGCCTGGCCGTAAGCCGAATTTGATTATAGTTTGAGGCCCCTGCCATTGATGGATATAGTAAATATAAGTTATCCATTAAATAATCAGAGTATGTTGGGATCACCTCCTGTGCCGCTACCCTACTAGTTGAAAATAAAAGAAGGGGGCAAAAAATTATTAAAACCAGGATTCGTTGAAAACGGTCAGGGCACATAAAATCGAAGTAAAATTTTATCAAATTAAAGAATACTAATTAATATAAGTGGGGTAAATATATACATAAGCTAACTTTTGTTTAGTATTTTTGCTCAAAATTTTAAGAAATGGAAAATTATACCATTAATATACAACACACTACACAGCCTGAGATTGTTAAATTTGAAGCGAATAAATTCTTGACCAAACACGAGAATTTTGAATTCAAAAATATCGATGAGGCAGCGAAATCTCCCATCGCACAACAACTATTCTACCTTCCATTTGTAAAAACAGTTTACATTTCCCAGAATTTTATAGCTATCGAAAAATATGATATCGTAGCCTGGCCAGAAGTGGAAAATGAAGTTGCTGAGCAGATTCAAAATTATTTGAATAAGGGTGGGATTGTTATCAAAACCAATGAGCAGCAAAAAAATATTCCTGTTACCGTTTATGCCGAAAGTACACCTAACCCAAAGGTTATGAAGTTTGTGGCAAACCGAAAACTGGTACTTCATGCTGCGGAATTTAAAAATATTGATGACGCGGCAGAATCACCGCTAGCTCAAAAGTTATTTCATTTTCCTTTTGTAAAGGAAGTCTTTATTGACGAGAATTATGTAAGCATCAATAAATACGACGTTGCTTCCTGGGATGAGATCACTATGGAATTACGTGAATTTATCCGTAATTTTATTCAGGAAGGAAATTCAGTATTAAATAATGATGCCATTACCGTAGCACCAGAAGGGCAAAGTGGATCTGAAACTTCTAAAACTGCACCTAAACCACAAATTAATATTGATGAACTAGATGATACTTCACAACAGGTGGTGGCCATTTTAGAGGAATATATTAAGCCTGCCGTAGCCAGTGATGGAGGTAATATTTTATTCGATTCTTACAATGAAGAAAGCAGGACGGTAAAAGTGATCTTACAGGGCGCTTGCAGTGGCTGTCCCTCTTCTACCATGACTTTAAAAAGCGGTATCGAAACCATGCTTCGTGATATGCTAAAAGGAAAAGTAGATTACGTAGAAGCCGTTAACGGATAAATTACAAAATTAAAAAGCCGCTTTAAATAAGCGGCTTTTTATTTCCTATCTAATTTTTATTTCACTCAGCTTAAAAAGTACTTTTTGCTTCTCTGTAAAATTCCTGGAACAACTGCAGTAAACTCATGGTAGAGGTGATCAAATCCCTTGTTTCCAAAAGCAATCCAAAGTAAAGCTTGGTGTTACGCGGACTCGTTTCTGAAGTTCGAATACGGTTAATTTGCTTCTGAATTAAATCTGAAACGTAATCTAGTAATTCCTGCTTGTCTTTTAATATCTGGTCTATTTTTGCAAATTCATGGTTATTAAAAGCATATTCAATATCATCAAAAAGCACCTGCATTCTTTCATCTACCTTTTTTAAATCACGAATCTGATTAAACTTAAGATTCTTATGGTTATTGTGTACGTGATTATAGCTATTACGTGTAATAAATGCGATAGACTGCGTCATATCCTGAAGGTAATCAAGAATCAAAATATAAAATTTACTCGCTTCAACCGAATCATCATCCAGGGATTTAATAAAATAGAAGATGTTCCCCTTAAGTTCATCAACCTCTTCTTCAAGTTTCCCTATCGCTTTATTATTCTTCTTCAATTTACCAAGATCATGGTAACCAAGATTATCGACAGTCTTGGTATACATTCGATTAATTCCATGAATTACACTTGAAATATTTTCTGAAGTTTCCGTCGTTATCTCATTAATCGTAATGATATCTGTACGATTATAACGCTTATTTTTCTTTTCTTCTTTGGACTTTCTACTATGTATAATACCGCTACGCACCACTAAAACTACAGCCAAAATAATAAGTATTGCCAAAGCAATAGTCCCACCGTAATAAATGATACAGGCAAAAATTGCAGCGGCCGTAAAAGCAACCAAAGCAGTTACAAACCAACCACCAATTACATTTAATACGCCAGCCACACGATATACCGCACTTTCACGGTCCCAAGCCCTATCTGCTAACGAAGAACCCATAGCTACCATAAAAGTAACATATGTGGTTGATAATGGTAATTTTAAGTTCGTACCAATAGATATTAAAATACTGGCCACAACAAGATTTACAGAAGCCCTAACCATATCGAAGGCAGGAGCGTCCAGGCGTTTACTACGAGTATGATGCTCTGGTTTTTCAAACTTCTTATCAATCTTATTTTTTATAGCTTTTGGCATAGCTGTAGAAACTGCACCACTAAACATTACAGAATAACGCACAATGCTTCTGGAAAGCCAATTGGGTTCAAAACGTTCTACACCATCACCCTGCCTGGCCAGATTCACCCCGGTTTCTACCACAGCCTTAGCTTTACTACTAAACCAAAGTGTTACTACCATTACACCACCGGCAATAATCAATAAGAATTCTGGCGTAGGTACACTTCCGCTTAATCCACTCATTAACATTTCAGAAGGTAAAGTCCCAGATGATTGATAAGCAGTTTCCCATAAATTATATGATTGCCAGGCAGCAATAGGCACCCCTATAAAGTTTACCAGATCATTCCCGGCAAAGGCTAATGCCAGGGCAAAGGTTCCTATAACGATAATTACTCTTAAAATGTTTAATTTAAACAGACTCATTAGTAACTGGCTTATGATAGAAAAGAACACAAAGCCAATAAGAATAATAATAAGGGTATTTTCGTTAATATACGTTAGGGTATCTTCAGAAAGATAAGGAACACTTTTAAGACCTTTTATCAAAATAAAATAAAGGATTGCGGTTAGTGAAGCTCCTCCAAAAATACTTCCAACATATTTCATTTTCCTTTCAAACTGAAAGGAAAAAATTAATCTGGAGATATATTGCACCACTAATCCCACAATAAAAGCAATGACCACTGCCATAAGAATACCTATAATAATCTCTGTAGCTTTACTGGTATTAATATAACTGGCCAAAAGACTTAAATCATTTCCGTCTTTATAAATTTTAATAACTGCAATACTTACTGCAGCTCCCAGTAATTCAAAAACTATAGATACCGTAGTAGAGGTGGGCAAACCAATAGAATTGAAGAAATCCAGAAGTAAAACATCTGTAATCATGACAGCCATAAAAATGATCATGATCTCTTCAAAATAGAATTGCTGCGGAAGAAAAATTCCTTTTCGGGCCACTTCCATCAAACCACTGGAAAAAATCGCACCAATAGCCACACCAATACTCGCTACAATTAAGATGGTTCGCATCGAGACCGCCTTAGACCCTATAGCCGAATTTAAAAAATTGATGGCATCATTACTTACTCCTACCACCAAATCTGTAATCGCAAGTGCCAAAAGGGCGACAAGCATTACAATGTAAACATCTTCCATAAATCCAATATTTTCAACCAGCAAAAGTCTTTCTTTTTTTTGAAAATTAAAGCGGTCTAAGGTTATGAAAACTTTAAGTTATTTAGCTTTTAAATCACTGTCTTCATGCTGATTTTGAGACACAAATATACTAATCTTAAGTTTGCACCATCTATCAGAAGATAAAGTAATCTACATATCATTGTTGCAAAATTTTTAAATTTTCCTACATTCTATTATAATTAGGTTATTAAACCCTATAATTACTTTTGATTAAATTACCTCAACAAAACCATGAGGTAGTAGTTAGAAAATTATTTTTATTTCGAGTCATTTAATATCGATTGTCGAGTAAAAAAGTATGATCAACTTATCCCAAACCATAGATTTTTATGAAAAGCGCTACCAACGATCTTATTTATGAAACCAGCCCTTACCTTTTACAGCATGCTCACAACCCGGTAGATTGGAAAGCATGGCATAAAACTGTTTTAGAAGACGCAAAAAAAACTAATAAATTATTATTGATTAGTGTAGGATATTCGGCTTGTCACTGGTGCCATGTAATGGAACATGAGAGTTTTGAAGATCCGGAAGTGGCCGATATAATGAATGCCCATTATATTTCTATAAAAGTAGATCGTGAAGAACGCCCCGATATTGACCAGGTGTATATGCAGGCAGTACAACTAATGACCGGTAGTGGCGGCTGGCCTATGAATATCGTAGCTTTACCTGATGGCCGCCCGGTCTGGGGAGGGACTTATTTTAGAAAGGAACAATGGAAAAGCGCTTTATTACAAATCCAGCAGATTTATAAAAAAGAACCTACACAACTTACCAACTATGCTAATAAGCTAGAAGAAGGCTTACAACAACTTAATCTAATCGACATTGGCAATAATTCATACGAATTTTCACAAAAAAGACTTGGTGAGTTTATAGAAATCTGGAAACCCTATTTAGATATGACGTTGGGAGGAACTAAAAATGCTCCTAAATTTATGATGCCAACCAATCTGGATTTCTTATTACGTTACGCTTATCAGTTTAAAGACAAAAAACTACAGGAATACGTACTCCATAGCTTAGATAAAATATCTTTTGGCGGCACTTTTGACCATATTGGCGGTGGATTTGCAAGATACTCTGTAGATGATCGCTGGCACGTACCACACTTTGAGAAAATGCTTTATGACAACGCCCAACTTTTAAGTTTATATAGTAAAGCTTATAAACTCACTCAGTACCACTGGTATAAAGAAGTTATTGAAAAAACAGCCCATTTTATCGAAACTGAACTTACCGATAGCACTGGTGCTTTTTATTCCGCATTGGATGCAGATTCTGAGAATGCAAAAGGCAATCAGGAAGAAGGTGCTTTTTATACCTGGAAAAAAGAAGAACTGGAGGAACTATTGGCATCAGAATTTGATCTTTTTTCAGCCTATTTTAATATCAACGCCAGGGGGTATTGGGAAAATGGAAACTATATCCTTTATAAAACTGAAAAAGACGATGATTTTACTAAAAAGCATAATATCTCTTTAGAAGAACTTTATCAAAAAAAGTCAAATTGGACTAAAATTCTTAGTGAAGCGAGAAAAAAAAGAAAAAAACCAGGTTTGGATGATAAAACACTTACTTCATGGAACGCCCTTAGCCTTACCGGTTTTACTGAAGCTTATACGGCCACAGGAAAAAATCATTACCTGAATATTGCACTTAAAAATGCCGAATTTATTATTCAAAATCAGCTAAACCCCGATTACAGCCTTTTCCATTCTTATAAAAACAAGCAAAGCAAAATCAATGCTTATCTTGAAGATTACGCCTTCACGGTCGAAGCTTTTCTAAAATTATACGAGGTGACCTTTGATAAAAAATGGATTGATATTTCTTCTCATCTTACCGAGTATTGTTTTGAGAATTTTTATAACCAGGAAAATATAATTTTTAATTTTACCTCTAAAAAAGACGATGCTTTGATTAGTACTCCCATTGAGCTTACCGATAATGTGATCCCTGCCTCCAACTCGGTAATGGCCAATAATCTATTCAGATTAGGTCGTTTAACGGGAACATCTAGATATTTAGAAGTGTCAGAAAAAATGCTTCAGGTAATTTCAGGAAAAATAGGTTCTCATCCCATGGGACATTCCAATTGGCTTCATTTGTACCTCAACATCAGTAATCCTTTTTACGAATTGGCAATCCTTGGAGAACAGATAGATAGAGAACAAAAAGAAATTCAGAAAAAATACCTCCCAAATCTTATTATTTCCGGTAGTAATACCGAAAGTGAATTATCCATTCTTAAAGGTCGTTTTGTAAAAGGAAAAACACGCTACTATTTGTGTGAACAGGGAAAATGTCAACTTCCTAAAGAAGAATTAACGCATGTTTTAAAGAATATCGCTCTTGTTTAACAAAACTTAAACGAGAATTTCTCGCATTTAGTACAAAAAATTATTCTCTTTGTGAAAAACTACTTGAAACTATGGATAAATTCAACGACTTTTCTGAGTTAGCACAGGAATATGCTAAAAAACTTATTGACTTTTTACCGGACTTAATTGCGGCAATTTTAATTCTAATCATAGGCTTTTGGATTGCAAAACGCGCGGTAAAATTTATGCAAAAGGCTCTAGACAAAAGAGATTACGATGTTGCATTAAAAGGCTTTTTAACCACACTGGTAAGCTGGGCCTTAAAAATATTAGTAATTATTGTTGCCATCTCCCAGGTGGGTATAGAAACCACATCTTTAGTTGCTATTCTAGGTGCGGCAGGTTTAGCCATAGGTTTGGCATTACAGGGATCTCTGGCCAATTTTGCCGGTGGTGTTTTAATTATTGTTTTAAAACCATTTAAAGTTGGTGACTGGATTGAAGCACAGGGTGTTTCTGGTAGTGTGAAAAGTGTAAGCTTATTTTATACTAAACTAGATACCTTTGGAAATCAGGAAGCCGTTATTCCTAACGGAAGTTTAGCTAACGATAATATTATAAACTATACTGTAAATGGGGTACGTCGTGAAAATATGACCTTTGGAATTTCTTATGATGATGATATTAAGAAAGCAAAAGAGGTGCTTATGAATCTTATAAAAGAGCAGGAAGGTATTGAAGCTGAACCAGCGCCACAAGTACTAGTTGGTGAATTAGGTGACAACTCGGTTAACTTTTACGTAAGATACTTTGCAAAAAATCCAGTTTTTTGGGATATCCACTGGTTTATGCTGGAAGAAGGAAAAATAAGGCTAGAAGAAGCTGGAATGACGATTCCTTACCCACAACGTGATGTTTATCTTTATGATCAAACTAAAATGAGTGGTACGGTTTTAAAGGAGTCTAAAAAAGAGAAAGACAGTACAGATAAAACTGAATAAAATAGCAGATAGATTAACCTGCTACAAAATCCTTTAAATAATAAGGTTCAAAATAAGCGACATCCTCTATGTCGCTTATTTTGTATTTATCATAAGCGATTTGTCCCATTTCTTTTGCTGATGGCAATCGTCCTTCTATAAACTCGGCATTTTGCTGCGAGCAAATTTCTCTAAACTTTTCTACTCCATTCCCAATAAAATAAACCTTTCCTTTTGCCAATTCCTCCTGAAAAGAATCTTCGGAAAGTACTTGAGCTTTAGTTTCTCTTATTTGATTAAATGCTGAATCAAATACTGCGGAATAAACTTCCATCCTTCTGGCATCGAGCATAGGGATAATTTGATCTCCTTTATTAGGAGTTACTTGCTTTGCTAAAGCGGTTAATGTTGGTACTGAAATAAGCGGAATATCCTTAGCAAAACATAATCCTTTTGCGGCAGAAACACCTATCCTAAGACCGGTATAAGAACCCGGTCCCTTGCTAATCGCAACAGCATCAAGGTCATCGATTTTAAAATTGTTTTCTTTTAAAATTTCATCGATAAAAACATGCAACTTTTCAGCATGAGAATAACCTTTACTATTATCTTCTTTCAATGCGATTACATCACCATCTTTACTCAAAGCAACCGAGCAATTGGTGGTTGCTGTTTCCAAACAAAGAATTACTGCCAATTTATATAATTTTAGACTCTATCCTTCGCTGTTGGTACTCCCGGCTACCTCAACTTTATCTCCGGATTTTAGAGTTTTTGTTACTACATTATAAGGACCGATAATTACAGTTTCCCCTTCCTTCAGACCTTCTGTAATCTGAATATTAGAATCATCCTGTATTCCGGTTTTTACAACGCGCAATTTAGCTTCTTCCCCGTTCTTAACAAAGACACATTCAAAAAGTTTAGAAGGATCGGTCTCTACATTCACGGCAGGTGCAGTTCCTATCGCTGCCGTAGTAGTATCAGATTTTACAACGATCGCACTAATAGGCACACCAATAACTGCCGTCTTTTTATTAGTAATGATATCTACGGTAGCCGTCATTCCCGGTCTAAACGGTGAGTAATTTTCTGGTTTCCCTTCTAAAAGATCTTTATAAGAATCCTCTAAAATGCGAACTTTCACTTTAAAATTGGTAACCTGATCTGTAGTTAATTCACTGTCGGCAGAGTTAGATATTTCAGTCACTACACCTTTAAATTCTTTTCTTAGATAAGCATCGACCTCAACAACAGTAGAATCTCCAACTTCAACTTTTACAATATCATTTTCATTTACATCTACTTCTACTTCCATATTAGAGAGATTAGCGACCCGTAAAATTTCGGTCCCCGCCATTTGTTGCGTTCCCACTACTCGCTCCCCTAATTCAGCATCCAGTTTAGAAATGGTACCGCTCATAGGAGCATAAATATTTGTTCTTCCAAGATTATCCTGAGCTTCAGTTACCGTTGCAGCCGCACTTTGCATGCTATAATAAGCCGATTCTTTATTAGCTTCAGCAACTTCGTAATTAGAAACGATACCATCCCATTCTGCTTTAGAAATCACTCCTTTCTCAAAAAGTGTTTTATTACGTTCATAATTTGCCTTCGCTTGTTTTAAACTAGCCTGAGATTGCGTATAATTGGCACGGGCATTCTCCATACTGGCCTTTGAACGTTGTACACTAGACTGATAAATATCGGGGTTAATCCTCACTAATAAGTCTCCTTTTTCTACCTGCTGCCCTTCAATGATCGGAAGTTCGATAATCTCTCCAGAAACCTCGGAAGATAACTTCACTTCTACTTCAGGTTGAATTTTTCCGGTTGCCGATACGGTTTCAACGATATCCAATGGTTTAATTTCAGTAATTTCTACTTGTTTAAAATTACCGCTTTTACCAAACATTCCAGACTTTTTACCCACAACGAGTAATATGGCTAAAACCACAACAATTCCCAGAATGATAAAAAGAGTTTTCTTCTTCATTTATAAAATTTTTAAAAGCTATACTTTAAATATCCTGTTTTGATAAAAAGCAGAATATTAATCAGCATTTACAAGAAATTTAGAATCTTAAATTAGCCACCGGAACCCCAAAATATAATTCCAGCACTTTTAGTTTAAAGATGTAATCATACTTGGTACGAATCACTTCTCGCTGCGCATTTTCGTAACGCACTTTAGACTGACTAAAATCAAAAGCATTAGTTAACCCAACATCAAAACGCTCTGTCGCGTATTCGTAAGCCTGTTCCTGAGATTCTTCTGCCACCAAAGCGGCCTCATAAGCTTCAAAAGCCCCGGTTGCATCTACATAAGCCTGATAAACATTTGCCTCAAGATCCAATTCTGCCTGTTCTAACTGATATTCAGCCCTACGTACGTTTACTTTGCTTCTTTTAACTTGATTCCTGGTCGCAAAACCGTTAAAAATCGGAACGCTTAGTTGAAACCCATAAGAAATACCATCATTTAACCATAACTGGTCTATAAATGGCCTAGGAGGTAACGAAATGGGAACGGCAGGGTTCTGAGATTCGGTCACTACTGTTTCCCCTGTGGACTCTACATAACCAATTTCAGTAATTGTAGTGCCCGGTGGATTAATATAATCTATCCTGTTTGCACCGGTCTCCCTGGTATTATAGTTAACAAAAGCACCTAATGTAGGTAAATAGGCCCCACGGGCTATTTCAACATTTTGCTCAGCGATTTCCTTGTTGGCTTCCGCAATTCTAATTTCTGAACGTTCTTCTTTAGCTCGCTCGATAATATCATATACTGAATTATCTAAAATTTCGGTACCAAAGATATCATAGTCATCCTCTACGATATCAAAATTTTCATAATCCTTGATCAGTAAAGTCTGGGCCAGACTAATCAATGAAATCCTGATATTGTTTTGTGCGATTATAATTCGTTGTTTTTCATCGGCATTTGTAGCCTGTATTTCCAAGAGATCGCCCCTTGGCAAAGAACCGGCATCTACCAGTTGTTTGGTACGATCTAACTGCTCTAGGGTTACTTCATTTTGAGATTTTAAAACTTCAAGGTCCTGCTTAGCAAACAATACTTGCAAATAAGAGTTCGCTACCGATAATGTAATATCATCTTCCATCTTATCTAGAGAATACTGGGCAGCAAGTTTAGACATCTTGGCTCTTTGTAGCTGCTTGTAATTCCTCAGACCGTCGAATAACGTAATACTAGCCGTTACTCCTGCAGAAAAGTTTCTGGTAGTTTGATTTTGTAGCACCCCGGTAGTTACATTTTGGGTTAAACCTGTATTCCAGGAATTGCTGGCATTACCATTTAAACCAGGCAATAAATTACCTATGGCATCAAGTTTATCGATTTCAGCTGCTTCTACATCAAGTTCAGATTGTTTTACAGAGATGTTATGCTCTAAAGCATACTCCACACATTCCTGCAAGGTCCATTTTTTCTCCTGCGCATTGGCGATGAACCCAATGAAAAGTAAAATGGTAAAAAGTCTAAATTTCTTCATAATGTATATTGTAAAAGATAGGTCTAACAAAAAGTTGAGTTGTTACAAAAAATGCATAAAATTAATTTGCAGCAAAATTTTGAGCTGGTTTTAGTTGGTTCCACACTTTAATTTTATCGTCTTTACCGACTCCGCTTTTAATTTCCACATTAATACCATCACTCACCCCAAGCTCCACGTCTTTACGCTCAAATTGTTGATTTCCGGTTTCAATTTCTACAAAAGGCTGTTGCGTATCATTATCAAATTGAACCAATGCTTCTTTAATGGCCAGGACATCCTCAGCTTTTGCTAAGATTATAGAAGCATTCGCACTTAACCCAGCTCTAATAAAAGTGGTATCTGCTTTATCTAAAGTTCCTTTAATTTCAAATTGAATCGCTCCGTTTTCTTCCACTCCCTTTGGTGCGATATAATCCAAAACCGCATCGAAAGTTTTATTTTCTATAGCACCCACAGTGACTTCTAGTGGCAAACCTTCTTTAATCTTGCCTACTTCGCTTTCGTCTACTTTACCTTCAAAAATCATCTTATTCACATCGGCAAGCGTAGCCAGGGTAGTTCCGTCGTTAAAGTTATTGGATTCGATCACCTGATTACCGGTTTTTACAGGTACATCTAGCACCATTCCGGTAACGGTACTTCTAATTAATGTATTTGCTGCGCTACCAATTCCTCTGGTTGTTCCGGTTTTTACGATCTCAAAATTTTGCTCGGCCGATTTATAATTCTGTTCTGCTCTTTGATAAGCTACTTCAGCATTATCATAATCATTAGCAGAAATAACTCCCTTATCGAATAAAGATTTTTGACGCTCAAATATTTTCTTTTGATTATCAAGATTGATTTTAGCCGTAGCCACAGCATCTTTCGCACTCTGAAGCGAGTTAACATTGGGAATAACCCGAATTCTTGCGATTAGATCTCCTGCCGCTACAGACTCACCGGCTTCCACATAAATTTCATCTATAATTCCACTAATATTAGGTTTAATTAGAATCTCTTCTAAAGGAACAATATTCCCGGTTGCTACTGTATTTTTAGTGATGGTTTGCACAGAAGCCTGTTCGGTTTGATAAACCACCGGATCTTGCTGTCCCTTTTGAAAGTAATAATACAGCGAACCCAAAAAGCCAATAAAGATTACGGCTAAAATAACGATGGTAACTGTTCTTTTCATTTTTGATTGTGTTTATTCTATTTTCTAAAATTGTTATTCTGTTCTTAACGCATCTACAGGCTTGATCTTTATCGCATTTTGTGCAGGAATTAACCCTGCCAGTAGTCCTGATATCACCAGGATCGCCAGTGCGATTAAAACAACCCCAATATTAACAGATGGATTAATAAACATCATTTCTGAGGTATCCATTCCATCTAAAATCATATTAATTATAAAGATGACGAAGGTAGAGAGAATGATTCCTGCCATGCCTGAAATGATGGTAAGAAATATCGACTCTAAAAGTATTTGCCCTCTAATGTTCCAGGGACTTGCTCCCAAAGCACGCCTAATTCCTATTTCGTTCGTACGCTCTTTCACCACGATAAGCATAATATTACTTATCCCTATAATTCCTGATAACAAAACAAGTGTCCCTACAAAATAAGCCACCAGGCGCAGTGCAATAAATAAACCGTTAATACGACTGTATTCTTCATACAAGTCAAAATTTCCTACGGCCCGATCATCATCTGGAGCTATACTGTGACGGGACTTGATAACATCAAACACACTATTTTTAAGATTGGTTATCGAATGATCATCATCTGCCGTGATCGCCATCCAGCCTACCACATTTCCCATATTAAAAGCTTGCGAAAATGCTGTAAAAGGCACAAAAATCTCTTTTTGCATTTCTTCTACATTTCCACCACCGCTACCTTTTTTCTTATAAGTTCCTATCACCATAAAACTAACGCCGTTAATTTTAATATAGGTTCCCAAAGCTTCTTCGTTAATATCATACAAACCAGCCCTTACCCCTTCACCAATTACCGCAACTTTTCGGTTATCTTTAATATCCGAATAATTTATAAATCGGCCGGAAGTAATATCCATAGGCTGCTGTCTTATAATTTCAGGATAATCGCCATATACGTTATAAGCCCCACTATTTAAACCGCGCACTACATTGTTAGCTCCACCAAAACCTCCTAATTGATTACGGGGAGAAACAATCTCTAAACCGGTTACCGTTTGTTTTATAGCTTGAACATCACCTAATTTAAAATTATAATTTCGGCCTTTGGGCAAACCTTTATAGGGTTTAGACACCGTTTGGGACCACATAAACATAGAATTTGTAGCCATCCCACTAAATCCTTGCTTAACACCGTTCTCTAATCCTTTACCGGCAGCCAAAAGGATAACCAGTATAAATATTCCCCACAACACTCCAAAAGCAGTTAAGAGCGTTCTAAACCAGTTTGCGGTTAGCGCTTCTATAATTTCGTCCCAGCGATCTCTACTAAACATGATTTAAAGTTTTTACTCGTCCCTTAATGCTACGATTGGTTTAATCTTTGCCGCCCGGTAAGCCGGAAAAAATCCAGCGACCGCTCCTGCTATTATCAGTATAAATACAGTAGACAAAGCCACATTAAAATTTACTGTAGGGTTATAGATAAAATCAGTCTGTATCATAGGGGCAACTACATCCAGCAAAATCAACCCAGAAATCAAACCTGTAAATCCAGCAAACGAAGTCACAAAAATTGACTCGTGAAGCACCATCCCAATAATGGAAAGCGGCTCTGCACCAAGGGCTTTACGTACTCCAATTTCTCTGGTTCGTTCTTTTACTATAATTAGCATAATATTACTAACCCCAACAACACCTGCTATAATAGTACAAATCCCTACTCCCCAAAAAAACATCTTTATCATGGCCATTAGATCATAAAATCGCTTGGTGTTTTCCAGCATATTGTTCACCCTAATTGCGCTATTATCATCTGGAGCAATAGTGTGCTTCCCTTTTAAATAGGTTTCTACTTTATTAGTAAAAGCGTTAGCTGATGCCAAAGCTTCTTCATAAGTATCTTCGGGTTGTAATGTGTAAGACATGTAGTTAATATCATTACCTCCACCAAAAACTTTTTGAGCCGTAGTAATAGGAACAAAAACCCTAGTTTCCTCACGTTCTCCTCCGGGATCTGTATATACTCCAACTACCTTAAACTTAATTCCCGAAATTTCTACGTACTCTCCTAAAATGTTTTCTTGGTCTTTAAATAGATCATTTTTTACGCGATTTCCTATAATTACGACTTTTCCAGACGCTTCTACATCATTATAATTTATAAAACGACCTAAAAGCATGCTGCTATTTTCAAGAAATTGATAATCTGGATACACACCTTCTACCCTATAGGAGCCAGATTCTTTCCCGAAGCTTACCATACCGCCCCAAATTCTATATACCGAAGATTTATATTCTAGATCCTCTTTATTTTCTAAAGTGGTAAATTGATAATCTTCATTTTTCATCTGAATCATTCGGCCTGGATTTAAGCCTTTGTATTCTTTCGAAGTTACTCCGGGAAAAACATAAATGATATTTGCTGCATCTCCCTGGAATTCTCTTTCAATCCCATGTTTCATACCTTCACCTATTCCAAGAAGAATGACGAGGATAAAGATGCCGGATGCCACTGAAAGTCCGGTTAAAAAAGTACGCAGTTTATTTTTGCTAATGGTCTCAAAAATTTCCTGCCAACGTTCAAGATCAAACATGTTGTAGTGCTCTTACCTGATTAACTTGAGTATCGTCGATAATTAAACCGTCTTTAAGGTTTACTATTCGCTTGGTCATTTGTGCAATATCATGCTCATGCGTAACAATGAGTATGGTCCTACCCTCATCGTTAATTTGTTGAATTAAATCCATTACTTCGTATGAGGTTTTAGTATCTAATGCCCCGGTGGGTTCATCGGCAAGTAATACTTTTGGGTCTGAAGCTAAAGCCCTGGCTATGGCTACCCGCTGTTTTTGTCCTCCTGAAAGCTGGTTTGGTAAATGATCCATCCACTGCGCAAGACCTACTTTTTCTAGATAAGCCTGAGCCCTATCCATACGTTCGCTGCGTTTCATCCCCTGATAATATAAAGGCAGGGCTACATTATCGAGTGCCGTTTTATAATTAATAAGATTAAAAGATTGAAATATGAAGCCAAGAAATTTGTTGCGGTAACGGGCAGCTATTTTTTCATTAAGATTCTTTATTGCTACGCCATCCAGGGTATAAGAGCCCGTATCAGCTTCGTCCAACATCCCTAAAATGTTAAGAAGCGTAGATTTACCTGAACCTGAAGATCCCATTATGGAGACAAGTTCACCTTCAGCAACATTAAAGTTTATTCCTTTTAAAACATGAAGTGAATTATTCCCTGTTTTGTAAGATTTGTGTAAATCTTTAATTGTAATCATAACATTTTGACTGATGGTTAAAAGCAAACAATGTGCTCATATCCATAAGACTTCCAAAAACTTAAAATGTTACAAAAAAATTAAAAAATACTTAAAAAATTCTAAGCCTCGTATTTCTTTTTACGGTAAGAACGGTAAATATAATATCCAAGACCTCCTACAAGCAGGTAGGGAAAAATCATTAAATAAAGAATTCCATCATTAATACCTTCAGCAGCGTTTTGCGAAGATTCACTTTCTAAAACGGCTCTACACATGGCACATTGAGCGTCTGCAAACAAGGGTATAAAAAGAAATACCAAAATAACCAATATGGTTTTTGCATTAAAAATCCTCTTCATTTTATTCAATTTTAATAATAAGGATACATAAAAATATACACCAAAACCCCAGTTATCGCCACGTACAACCATATTGGAAAAGTCCATCTGGCCACTTTAGCATGTTTCGCATACTCACCAGTTAACCCACGATACATCGTAAATAAGACTAATGGAATGATGATTGCTGAAAGGGCGATATGTGAGATTAAAATAAAAAAGTAAACATATTTAAGCAATCCTATACCTTCATAATGTACTGGCTCATTACTTATTTTTGAAATTACATAGCTTACTAAAAATATTGAAGAAAGCACAAAAGCCGTAATCATTACATTTCTATGTAATTTATATTCCTTTATTCTCATAAAGAAAAATCCCATTAAAAGCAACACCGCTGTAGAACCATTAAGCACAGCATGGAATAAAGGAAAAGTACCCGCTTCTGCTCCTAATAGATTGTAGCGTTCTGGTAAATTCATTAAAATTAAAACTACAATCGGTACTAATACCGAAAGCGCTATAATCACCGGAATGGCGATTTTGTCTGTTTTTGTCAATGTTTTTTTCACAACAATGTTTTAATATCCTCAATCAACATATCAATTTGCGGCTCCTCTTCTCCCTCAGCTATCGATGCATTTCTTTTTACAAAGCCTCTATAGTAAATCAATGGATTTCCGAAATTATCCTTTCGTGAACGAATATATCCCTCCTTATCAATTAAAGCAAACATACCAGAATGAACAAAACCGCCCTTCACATCAGGGTCTTCTCCTGCGTACGTTTGAAATCCTGCATTTGCCAATTGATAAATTTTTTCCTTTTCTCCGGTTAGCAAATGCCAGTTAGGATTTGTTATGCCGTATTGGTCGGCATATTCTGAAAGCACCTGTGGAGTATCGTGCTCTGGATCAATAGAAAAAGAAGCCACGCCAAATTCATTTTCGTAATCCTTTAATTCGTCCTGAACTTCAACCAAGTTTTCACTCATTACAGGGCAAATTGTCGGACAAGTAGTGAAAAAGAATTCTACCACATACACCTTACCCAGATAATCTTCATTACTAATAGTATCCCCATGTTGATCTATAAATTCGAAACTTGGTGCTTTTCTTTTTTCACCATTAAATTCAAGATAACCAACTTCTGGAGATTCCTTAGTAGGACGCTTTGTGCCTTCTTTATTAAGACGATCTCCTTCTACTATTTCTCCATTATTCATTTTATCTACAATTTTCGGAATTACAATAATTCCAAAAATAAGGATGATAATAGCTAGACCTATATATGAATATTTCTTCTTCATTATTATGAATTTCTAATCAATTATTTTTTCTTTCAGCATTATTCTTTTTCAAAGCCAGGCGATATTCAGCCAATATAACTTTTACGTCATCGTTCATCTTATTGGTCAATTCTGCTATATCTCTGGAATCATACCCATAAAGACTACCTTCATCGTCATCATCCCTACCTCGAAGGTTTCGGGACTTATCCACTATAAAAACATACGGAGAGTAACTATCTTCTGAAAGCTGATAGGGACTACTAAAACTATTAAATACCTTTTGAATTTGATCTGGAGAGCCAAATACGAATTTCCATTCTTGAGCATTGGTAATCCCTTCAAACTCTTTTATAAAATCAGCAGCGCTCGCTTTGGCATTTTCAGGAAGAATAATCACAAACTGAAAATCATCAAATGCATAATATTTTTCAAGAATTTTTTTATCGAGATTAAAAGTATTTCCCTTTAAATCTTCTATTTTCTCTCCAAAAAAAGCGACTACACTAATATGATCCTCAAGAAATACAGGTTCGTCTTTATAAGTGGTAAGACCAGAAATTTCAGAAACATCTTCTGTTAAAATTGGTAGCCTGGCGAAATTATTTTTCCCCGATGCAAAAAAAAGGTAAGCAACGATCGGCAATGCAAATAGTACTGTGAGCACAAAAAATTTCTTCATAACACCGTTTCAGAAAAGGAGTACAAAAATAAAAAGACGGTTTAACAAAACCGCCTTTTCTTAATGTTTTAACTTTTGTAAGATTTAAAAATCCCAGGCGATATAGCCATTTTTATAAACCTCATAAATATAATCTCCTTCTGTTAGTAAGATGAAGATTAGATAAATTGCAAGAAAAACTCCAGACCATACGACTGCTCTTCGAAGTCCTTTTGTTTCCTGCTCCATGTGCATAAATGCCCATGCAATATAATATGCTTTATATAAGGTAAGAATTATAAATATCCAGTTTAACAGATGCATTCCTACCAAAGAAGTATTTGTAAGAAAAGTAGGTCTTATAATTCCTAAAACTACTTCTACAATGGTAACTACAGAAAGAATTGCAAAAACCTGCCAGATTCTTTTTGTATTTGATTCGTGGTGATGTGCTGTACTATCGTGTGCCATAATTTCTTCGATTCAAAATTTAAACAAGGTAAAAGAAGGTAAATACAAATACCCAAACTAAATCTACAAAGTGCCAGTATAAACCAACTTTTTCAACCATTTCATAGCTTCCTCTTCTCTCATAGGTTCCTAAAATAACGTTGAAGAAAATAATAATATTAATTAGAATTCCCGAAAAAACGTGGAAACCGTGGAAACCGGTAATAAAGAAAAAGAAATCTGCAAATAGTGGTGGCCCATATTCATTCTCAGTAAGGTTTGCTCCTTCTACTACGCCAATAGCATTATTGTCCAACCATTTTTGTGATTCCTCTCTGGAAAGTATTTTTTTAGCTCCTACTTCATCAAAATCTAATGTTCTTATAAAAAGATCATCGTTTGCCGCAAATCCTTGTTTAATACCTTCTAAGGTATATTCTGAGACTGTCGAGCCGCTTTCAAACCAAATACCTGTGTTTTCTGTATGCGTAGTACGTTCAGTCCCCTCTGTAATAGCGATATCTTTTAGGGCTACCCGATGACCCTCACCATCTACAAACTGAAGAATGTTTCCTCCTTTTGTTTTTAATGCACCGTACTCCCCAGAGATAAAGTTACTCCACTCCCAGGCCTGAGAACCTAAGAAAATCAAACCACCAATAATCGTTAAAAACATATAAGTAGTTACTTTCCCCTGCTTCATCTGGTGACCGGCATCAACAGCCAATACCATTGTAACGGAAGAGAAAATAAGAATAAACGTCATCAATGCTACATAATACATTGGTGCGTCTACCCCATGAAGAAATGGAAAGTGATTAAAAACTTCATCAGCGATTGGCCAAGAATCCATAAATTTGAACCTTGAAAATCCATAAGCTGATAAAAATCCTGTAAATGTAAGTGCATCGGAAAGGATGAAAAACCACATCATCAACTTACCATAGCTGGCTCCAAGTGGCTGGTTACCACCGCCCCAAGTTTTACCTTCGGTGCCTGTTCTAACAACAGTAGCGTCCATAGAAGAAGTCATTTAATTTAAAGTGCAGCGCAAAAATACGCAATTTTATTATCTAAAGAAATATAAAAAGAAAAACAGGTAAACCCACAGTACATCAAGGAAGTGCCAAAAAGTCGCACCAAGCTCTAATCCAAGTGTTTGCCCCTTATAGTAACGTTGTTTAAAATGATTATAAATTAATACTAAAAGTACTATCAAACCCGCCGCCAGGTGGGCTAAGTGAGTTAAAACCAGTACATAAATGAAACTTGTAGTAATTGTACTTTCACTTCCTGTAAAATAATAACCCTCATTTACAATAGCTGCAAATCCCTGAAATTGAAAAAGCACAAACAAAAGTGCCAGTATTAAAGTCCCCAATAAAAAGGCAGTACCATTTTTTCTATTACCAGATATAATATTCTTTTTTGCAAAGAACATCGTAATACTACTGCAAAAAATCACTATAGTACTCCACATAAATGATTGTGGTAATTCAAATTCAGTAAGCCAGTCGGGCCGTGTTTTACTTACCACATAAGCACTGGTTAGACCGGCAAACATCATCCCCATACTAATAATCGCAAACCAGAGCATCATTTTTTTAGCTCGATTTCTTCTTTCCTGCTCGCTTCCTTTTGTTAAATCCATTCTCTAATAAATTTATCCAATACGTAAACTATTTGTAATAAAGTAATATATGACACACTGGCTAACATCAATTTTTTGGCTGCATCTGCTGTTTTTAGCTTAAAAAGACGGATCGCATAGTAAAGCATTCCCAAGCCCAATAGTAGGATAATGATTCCTGAAACCGGAGTTAAAAACAATCTTCCCGTAACCCCAAATACAGGTATTAAAGAAACTAATATTGTCCAGACCACATATAATACAATTTGTATGGCTGTTCCTTTATCTCTCTTCCCTGTAGGCAACATAAAAAAGCCTCCTTTCTTATAATCATCATACAACCACCAACCAATAGCCCAAAAATGAGGGAATTGCCAAAAGAACTGGATCATAAACAAGGTTCCCGGCTCAATACTAAATTCTCCTGATGCTGCTACCCACCCCAACATAAAAGGAATAGCTCCTGGAAAAGCCCCTACAAATACAGATAACGGAGTTTTTGTTTTTAACGGAGTATAGATACTCACGTAAAGAAAAATACTAATCGCCCCAAACATTGCTGTTTTGGGATTAATAATATAAAGCACCACTAACCCTAAAATCGTAAATACACTTGCAATAATAAAAGCTGTGGTGACCGACATTCTGCCTGATGGAACGGGACGGTTTTTGGTTCTATCCATCAGCGCATCCAAGTCTTTTTCGATAATTTGATTGTAGGCATTAGACGCTCCTACCATAAAATATCCTCCAATTGCCAAAAGAAGAACAACCACAAAATCTACGGTTTCTGCTCCCAAAAAGTAACCTGCAACAGACGAAAAAACCACACTTATGGCCAATCGCATCTTGGTTATTTCCTTAAAATCTGATAATAACGAAGGTGAAGAACTATGTACGCGCGCGCTACTCAAAATTATTTTTTATAATTGGCGCAAAGATACTCCTTAATTAGGTTTTGGCAAGGCCGCACAATTGTTAATTTTAAATCTATGTATATGCTTAGTAATCGTAGTACCAATTAAAAATATCTGTACGAATACCAAAGTTTAACCAGGAGGTGGAAATATCAAAATTATTCCTAGTATTTATATCGGTATTCATGTTACGATAAATAAAACTACCATAGAGCTTAAGATTAGTTTCCGGATTTATAATATAACCTGTTTCTAACTGCCCAAAGAAAGAGATCCCAGTATTGCCCTGCCCTATTTTCACGCCGTTATCAAACGGTCGGTCTTCATAATTACGATAAATATCTCCTCCATAAGAATAGAAGTCATTGTCATAATCAAAACCTCGTTTTCCGTAAATAACTTTAGCCATCCCATACCAGCGATCTTTTTTATATCTGGCAATAGCAATTAGTTCTCTAAAATTTGCTCCCCATAAATGTGCCAGGGACTGGTTATTATGTCCATAATTCAATACTTCTGTATTATGAGAATAGGTATAGGGACGCACCTGATTATATTCTAACTGAAGGAAAAGATTGGGAACTTTAAAAGCATCAAAATATTTTAAACCTAATTGATAACCTAATTTGTTTTTCCAACTTTTTTTACCCCCAAAAATATCGCTCGATGAAAACTCATCAATAATAACCTGAGTATAAGCGTTTAAATAATTACTCAACTTATACTTACCACTTAGTCCAATTAGAGCATTTCCCCCACGTGCACCCGTTGAAAATTCGATGGCCCGGTAAAAAATCACCGGATTTAAATAATTAATATCAAAACCTCTATTATTATCATTCTCCCAGATTACAGATTCAAAAAGACCTATATTAAGTCGTTTAGTCACATTTAAACTTAAATAATGATTTGCCATATACTTTGTACGATAACTACCATCTTGTGTGACGGCAGGCCTCACATCACGCATAGACATCCAGGTATTGGTATATTTTAATTTCCAAAATGTAGTATTTAGCTTAAAATAGGGATATGGCGAGGTCACATCACTCACCAATAAGGAACGATAACCATCCCCTATAAAGTTCTTTCCATGTCCAAACTGAACATTAAAATATTTTGAAGGACTATAAGATAGATATCCCTCGGCCACAGGGTAATCGTAGGCATCGTCTCCAAATGGCTTGGCTATACCTCGTCCTGGAATAATAGCTGGGTCTCCACCATCTGGCCTTATAGATGCTGCCCAATTATTGAAATATCCAGCAAATCTTCCCTGGTTCTCATAGACCACGGTATAAAAATTAAGGTGTTTACCTAATCCGCCCTGAAATATTGCTGCTCTGGTATTATTATAAGTGTAATCTGCGGAATTATCATTAAAGTCTTTTCCCAGTTGAAGATCCAAGGCAAAATCGAAAGTAAACCAATAATCCTCATTTTGAAATCTAAGCATATGCTCATTCCAGATTTTTCGTCCAACCAGAGTTTTTCGATCCTGATAAAGCTTTTCAACATCAGATTTTAGGTCGTAATATTTCGAAACATCTTTAAAAAGAAATGGTTTTGAAGCTGTATGGTTATTAGTTCCTATTTGATTTAACGCGGCATCAAACCTGGAATAATATTCATGTGACAAAGGTATATTTATATTGCTTTCATAACGAGGATTGGTAAAAAGATCAGAGCGAACAGCATCATATTCATTATTCGCTCTAACCAACTCGTTGGCCTGCAAATTATTAGATTTCTTTTCCTTAGGAGCTTCATCTATATCTGCAGGTAAAGACTCCAACTCCTGAATCTCGTTTCTTTTTAAAGGAATTTTTATAGGCAACCTAAATTGCATAGAAGTAGGCTGCGTATTATATTTTGCTGGTTCTATTACGGGAAGCAAACTGAATATTCTGGAAATTTCATCCTTTAACTCATCATAAGCCGCATTAATATACATCAGTCTAAAAACACCTTCTTTACTCACTTCAAAAACAACGGTGATTTCTCCCGTGTAATTATTACCAATTACCTTTGGAGGGGTTTCAAAATGATCTATGATAAACGTAACCAGGGCATTCTTAAAACAATTTTCTAAAGAATTGTATTTTACAGATTCACAATCAGGAAAAACAGGATAAACCTCTGCATTTTGTGCCTGTACTAGAAAAGAAGCTAATAAAATAACGGGAAGTAAAAAAAACTTCATATTAGAATTATAGATATTCGGCTAAAAAGATACATTTTTAAAATATATCCTAAAATAAAGAAATCCCGGTAAAAACCGGGATTTCAATAAATAATATAAGTAATATTTTTCCTTAATCTTGAATTTGGAAAGTAATCGGTAACGAATAAACAACACCTACCGGCTTACCTCTTTGCTTACCTGGTTGCATTTTAGGTAATTTATTTACTACTCTGGCAGCTTCCTGCTCTAACCTTGGGTGTGGAGCACGAGCTCTGACATCTGTAATCTTTCCTTGTTTATCGATCTTAAACTGTACAATTACACGAGTAATACCTGATAATCCAAGTTCAGATCCTAAATCTGTATCAAATTCCTTTTGTACAAATTTCATCACTTTTTCACTCATACAAGCTTTACGCTCTTCATTGTCTTTAAGATTTTCACATCCTGGGAAAATTGGCACGTCCTCGATAACTGCAAAAGGAACATCAGCTACCTCTTCTTCTTCTGGTGCTTCTACCACTTCTTCCACTTCAACGATGTCTTCAAGACTGGTTTCAGTAGATTCGATTTCATCTTCTTCTACTTCTTCCTCATCCTCCACAACTTCGATAACCTCTGGTGCCGGTGGTGGTGGCGGAGGTGGTGGTGGCGTGTTTTGCATTTCTGTAATTGGAATTTCTTCGTCTTCTAATTGATCCATCTGCACCATTCCAGTATCAATATCAGACTTCTCATAAGTCTTCCATTCAATAGCCTGCCAGGTAACAAAAAGAACCAATATAAGACCTAATTGAAGAAACAATACGCTTCTTTTCGATAAATCAGCTTTAGGATTTTTCTTAGGTTCCATAATGGTTAATGATTAATAAGGTTTGCTAAAATAAATATTTTTTCCAAAAAATTAAATAAATATCAGTTTTTAACCTTTTTAAGTGGCCTTTCCAAAGTTAAAAAAAGAATTGATGCTATTAAAACACCTGTTGAATTCGCAATCACATCTAACCAATCGGGCTGTCTGTAACTGGTAAGTGTACCCTGTAAAACCTCAATTAACATACCAAAAGCAATACATAAAACACTTATTTTTAAAATTGTAGCTTTATACGTATAGTTATTCTTAGCCTTAAGAAAAAAAGAAAATTTCCAAACTAAAAATAAAACAAAATAAGCTGAAGCATGCAAAAGTTTATCTCCTACACTCAAATCGCCCATTGTAATTTCAGGGGTTATTTTATATAGGGAGAAAAAAATGAGCGTAGCCGTATATAGACCTGCCAGAAAGAAGGCAAGTTTAACCACCGATGATTTCTTTATATTCTTGCGCGGTAAGCAGATCCTCTAACTCGGCAATTTCAGCATATTTAATCTTAATCATCCACCCATCAGTATAAGGTGCATTATTTACTTTTTCCGGCTCATCCTCTAGACTATCGTTAAACTCAACAATCTCGCCAGTTAATGGCAAATAAAGGTCTGAAACTGTTTTAACGGCTTCTACCGTACCAAAAACATCTTCTCGGTTTAGGGACTCATCTACAGACTCTACCTCTACGTAAACAATATCTCCTAACTCACCCTGTGCAAAATCTGTAATTCCTACAGTTGCAATGTCGCCATCGATTTTAACCCATTCGTGGTCTCTGGTGTACTTTAAATCCTCTGGAATATTCATAGTTATGTTTTATATAGCGACAAAGTTAATTTTTTCGGTTAATTGTTCAAATAGGGCGGCATTAATTTCCAAAATTATATCTCAAAGTAATTCCCGACCTTATTGTGGTTTGTGGAAACGCTGTGGAAACCGCATATTCAGAGAAGGTATGCTCATAATAGAACAATGCAGTTAGGTTCTTAGTAATGGCATAATCGGTCACAAAATTAATCGACCAGATATCCTGACCGGCAATAACCTGATTATTTGATAAATCCAGATACCTTACGATGGTTTTATTTTTACGGTAAGAAACATCAGCTTTAAAGTTAAGATCACTACTTAATACCCTGCGACGCCCACCTAAAGCGGTAATAATCTTCATATCTTTTAAACGATAGCCCATCCCTAAGGTGTATTGATTTCCACTAATTTCAGTAAGGATATTATTATCGAAACTAAGGGAAAGCTGCCTGTCTTTCTCCAATCTGCCTAAAAACTGAATATTATTTGTGGTCTCTAAATCTACCTGCAGCAAGGGTGTAAACAACTCTGACAACACGATATTCGAGAATAATGTTGGATTTTTGTAATCTCCAGCCTGGTTGGTTTCAAAAGGTTTTTCTGCATCATAATCCAAATTGGTTTGAAATTGGTTAATCGTATAATTAGACTGATAACCATGAGACAGTGAAACCCTCCTAAAATTACGTTTAAAAAACGCCAATCTCATCAATCCGGTATATTTTATATTCCAGTTTGGCAAAGGAATACTTCTAAATGCTCCTAACTTAACATTATCTACAGAAGTTCCCGTGTATGCAGCAAGGAAAGCCGGCAATAATACTGCCTGATTGGTTCTGCCCAATCCTACAGGATATCCGCTTTCATCTACATTATCCGGATCTAAACCACGTTCTACTGCTAACCTTCTCGCTATTTCAATTCGATTTGCCCGAAACTGTTCAAAGGTTGCCGAAGACTGCTCGTTACTTTGACTAAAAGCGGTTTTAAGCAGCACCGTAGAAATATTATAATTCCCAAAAGTATAAGGTGTTAAAGCTTGATATTGCAGGTTTTGAGGATCTACCTTAAAGTTTTCAGAATAAGTTTCAGAATATAATTTCCTTCCAATAATATCAATCGTCAGATCAGGAAGCAAATCTACAGAAGCCTGAGCATTTAATTCTTCATTTTTATTGGTGGTAAATTGCTGATTAAAATTTTGATATAAAGTTAACCATCCTCTCCTTGCAGCCTCATATCTAATTTCATCCTGCATTCCAAAAGTAAATCCTGCAGAAGGTTTTAAGGTTCCCATAAAGCCTATACTACGAGTATAACCTGGTAAAAAGGTTCCCTGGGTATTTCTATAGTTTACCTGAAGCCTTTTTACAGCGGTCACCACATCAATAAGTGTATTTACCGCTTTATTGCCGGAAGCGGTATTTCTATTACGTACTGGCTTAGCCTGTGTTTCTTCTCCTGAGGGCTGTAGTGTTGGCACTCCCATACTACGCTCTGCTATCGAAGTTGCTCTCTGATTATCTTTTTTTCTAATTCCTACATAAGTATACAGCTTTTGCAAATCCATATTGGCTGTAATTTGATGGGTATTCGAATTCTGAACAGAATTTCCAATATTTGGGATACCTTCAAGATTTTGATAAATTCTTGAACCTCGTTGCCACTGGAAATCCCCGGTATATGAATAAGAAGCTTTTAAAAATTCAAAAACCGGCAACTTATTTAATGGCAATTCATAATTTACCTGGATACTTTGATAATGATTATTGGGCTCGCCTACATTAAAATAGTCATCAAAAACGCCAATAGCATTATTCGCGTTTCCATCTTCATCGATATAATTTCTTACAATTCGATTATTTGAAGCATTAAAACTAAAATTCAAAGCACTGGTAAGATTATAGTTTATTCCATACTCCCAATCAAAAAGGAAATTTCTTTGATACAAAGTAGGAATTCCTATATCATTATCGCTCAATTCTAAGGACCTGAATTGTTGCTGAGTAAACTGCCTGAAATAATTTGCACTGGCATTGATATTGGAAGGCAATAAATTAAGGTTGAAATCTTTAATAATTGAGAAATACTGACTACTATCCAGAGCAGCTGTATTTTTAAACGGCTCTAATTTTTTAGGCGCGAAATTAAATTCATACGTTGCTCCTGTTCTTACATTTTGATCTAAGGATTCCTCGATTTCAAAATCACGATAATCCACCTGATTATAAGAACCTGAAAAAGCAAAGTTTTCAATATCATAAGGCTGTGGTTTTGCTTCGCCAGTTCTTTCCTTCCTTAACCCTATAAGATTTATACTTTCTCGTTTCGTATAGGTTTGTGATTGCTTTTTAACCCGGTCTCTCTCTTGTGGATCGGTAATACCGGCTAAACGCGTATCTAATTCGATATCTAAAAATTCCTGATCGTATTTTGGGGTAATTACTTCTTCGCCACGACTATAATTCACAGGAATTTTAAGCCCCCATTTTTGTGGAAGCAGTTGCCCCATATTAATATTGGTTACAAAATCATACTGTTCTGCATCCTCCCTGCTACGTTGATTTGGTCCCTGATCCAAAGTACCGAATCCTACAGTACTTTTTCTTCCTGTTGCAGAAAAAGTTGCGAAATCGGCTAAATTGGTATCTATGTTTAGGACGCCTGCCCATCCTCCCTCGTTATCAAGATCTGAAAGTCGAAGCTCATTAAACCAAACTTCCCCACAAACTTCCTGCAAACCAGCCCTGGGCATTCCGTTTTTAACCCCTAGCATAATCAGTCTAACATTTCCAAAACTTGGATTCCCCTTTACACCAATCCTTAATCTTCCAGGCTCATAGGCATCTTGAGGGTTACGCGGCTCCAAATTTTCGTCAAAGAAATTTAAACGAGTTGTATTATAGGACGGATCTCCTAAAACCGTTGTTTTCACCCGCTGAAGCAACTCTAGTGGCAAATTTAAACGGTTAAGCTCTGGCCAGATATCTGTGGGATTCACACTACCGGCAGCGGTGATAGAAAGCGGAATTTCAATCTGATAAAAGTTATCAGTAAAATCGGTCCCTATTCTTATAAAGGCAACCATATCGCCATCATCAGGATCGGCCTGTCCCTGAAACCCTTCAGCATGCAGAAACATTTCTAGATTTTTATACTGCCGCATATCTACCTGAAAATTTTTATACACTGCACGTGCATCCTGCGGCTCTAAGCCGCAAACACGCATCGCCAGAGATTGCTCGTTTTGCCTGATATTGGTGTTGTTTTGATATAATTCTTCCCTAATCACTCCCGGCGGAAGTACGTAAGGAATAGGCTCCCTGTTTTCGTTTTCTTCGATATTTACCGCAGTAACTTCAAAGAGTACATCAGAGCTTTCCGGCAAATTACTTTCTTCATCCAAATTACCATTATAGCGACGATAATCTCCCCTAACCAATTCCATCGTTCCAAACCTCAACAAGGTAGGATTCTGGAAGTCGGTTAAAAACATCCTCATAAAACGAATCGAACGATAATCCGCAATTCCACCAATAGCATCGGTAGGTTCAAAAATAGGCACTTTAAACTGCACCCAACGCACCCGCTGTGTTTGCCCATTTTTAAGGGTTACATTTAACTCTTTTGTATCTGAAACGTACTCGTTATTTTCGCTATTCATCCCTTCAAAAAACGGAACTTCATACTGAAAATAGCTATTAATCGTATTCATGGTATTATCCCGGTTCACATCCTCTGTGGTAGGCAGGGTTGTGTTTCCACGGTTATTGTTTCCCGAATTATCCGGGGAGTTCCCCTCTACTCCGTTATAATTTCTATAACGCTCTTTAATCCCCCCCTCGGCATTTAGAAAATACTCATAATTATCTGCAGAAGGATCAGGTAAATTCCCAAATTGCGGAAATTTCTGCGCCTCCTCAGCATCGTTTAGCCCATCGTAACCCACATCTTGATTAAGCCTGGCCTGCCCTTCTGAACTAAAAGCATACACCAATGATTGGTCTGTGGGTACTTTACCAAAAGCAGTCTCGGTAGTATTAAGATCAGATCCATCCTCCGGGAGTCCGTTTTCATATTGCTTTCTACCATCTTTGAGTACATCTTCGCTAATATTCCCTAAGTTAAAAACAATCTTTCCATCATTATTCACATTATTAGGATCATCCTGATAAATAAACGGATCCATCACCCAAAACTGAATATACTCTACATTAGACTGTTCAAAATTTGTCGTATTTATTCCACGCATCATCCCTCCAAAATTACCGGCAGGATTAGGTAAAGTATTACCGCCAGCTGCGGCAGAATTGTAATTATAAGGCCCTCGCTCCCCAGGGTAATAAGCTACATCCATGGTGTAAATTACCTGCGCCTGCCCCTGGATCACATCTACATTTGGAAAAATTTCGTCTACAGTCACTCTTCTTGCGGCATAACTGCTAAGATCTGAATCTGTTATCCCATCGGGACGGCTATTACTGTAAAAAACAGGGTCGATAGTATACCAGGCCAGCTTAGCCCTTCTATCCCCAACGCTTAAATCGCCGTTTGCCAGTTCTCCTCCAAAGCCAATAGGCACACTGGAAAGCTCCCAACTAAGCGGAGTACTAATATCTATCGAAGTTTGCGCAGATTCAAAATCATCGATATAAGAAGTTGCCTTTCCATCAAAATCATTTACTGCGGGTGCCCCGGGAATCAAATACGCAAATTCCCCCCTTACCGAAACATTTGATTTTACATCGGTATCCACATTAGGCAATTTATTAACCAGTCTGGTTAAAAAAGGCACCTCTTTTGTGTAATTAAAATTAAAACCTAAAATGGTATTATTTATAGGTTCATAACTATAATTTGCTTTTTGGGTAAGAGGGCGCTCTCTTAGATTTAGAAAAGTACCTGCTACAATTAGATCTTCATTAAACTGATGCTCTACATTAATCCCTGTAAAACGTTTAGATTGCTGCCCAAATAATGCATTACTTTCCGTATTCACCTGAATAGGGGTATCAGAAGCTAAAAGAGCTTCATCCAGGATCTGCACCCTACCTAAATCATAATTCACCACATAATCTACCCCTTCCTGAAGTGTTCTTCCTCCGGCCGTTACTGTAACCGATCCCTGCGGAACATTAAAACCGATAGGAATCCCTTCAAAATTGGATGATTTGTAGCGTCCTTTTAGTTGAAACTTATTTTTATCAGCATCTTCTTGCTCTGCCTGAGTTTTAGTGGTTCGATATAAGGATCGAAACACATATTTCTCCTGGTTGTCATTCCAGGTTGAAGGTTCAGAATAAATCTCCTGATTGTTATTAGGTGTATTATCTAATTTTTCAAACAAATATTCTCCAAAAGGCTCAACTGAAGTAAAGATAACCAGTCCGTTTTGTACATCGATTGTAAAACCAGGTACAAAATCAAAGAATCCGTCGCCTCCATTAATAGGATCATTATTATTATTCAGGTTATCCAGGTTAAAAACACGCAAAAGCGGAGTTTCCGCAACATCAGCGGGTAGGGGTAAGGAAGAATTTTCAGCGGGACGAATATAATTAAGCGGTTGGGGATCTGTATAAAGAATGTTCAATCTAAAATCATTAGGGTCTAAATCGTAAGCTCCTAAACTATAGATATTTTTCATCATTAAATCCCACACCGGCTCATTTACATTAGTAACAGTACTTTTAAGCATTTTAACCACCAGATTCTGACTTATCCTTGCATCAGTCTGTCCCTGTTGCTGCTGAAATTCATCTCCGGTAGCATTAACACCATCGTTTGCAAATTCACCAACCTGATACACCTGCCCATTTACCGTGTACTGAAATGCTACGGCAAGTACCTCATCATTGCTCAACCGTTGGTTAAGAGTAATATATCCCAGATCCTGGTTGAGTCTGTACTCATTTGGACTAAGCTGGCGTGCATTTTCCAGCTTTACATAATCAATACCCTCTGAAACGCGCACATTCCCAAATCCACTTTCTACAGTTGAGATATCTCGAATAGCGGGAGTTAAAATAGATTGTTCATTTCCTGTTATCCCTACCGGGTTAAAATCATTATTTTCGTTATCTGGGTAAGCTCCTGCAGGCTGATTAAAAAATCCAGGTGGCACATTATCCAACCCAATATTTCCTTCTACCGGACTTTCCCCAATATCCTGAATAGCGACAATATTTCTGGTATCGGTTAGATTTTGAACATTATTGGTCCTGTTAGTAATCCAAACCTGTATACGTTTAATCTGTATACCGCTTCTTACAAAAGGGTAATCGGCTATAAATTCGTTATAATTATCCCTAAAATAATGAGCTAAGAAAAAGTGACGATCCTGATCATAATCCAGTGCAAATTTTTCATAATCTTCTACCGCAGCACCTCCTTCTACATTTACAGTTCTACGCTCTGAATTTTGTTCTGAGAAAACTCCTGTAATTCTTGTTTTACCAAACTGAAGCTGTGTTTTAAATCCAAATAGGCTTTGTGCTCCCTGAATTAAAGTATTATTCAGCGGCATATTTACATTACCCACTTCTATTTTCTGTATAATGTCGTCTTCGCTGGGGGTATATTCTAATTTTAACTGATTTTGAAAATCAAAAGTAGATTCGGTATCATAATTGGCGGTAATTCCCAGACGTGTTCCTACCTGTCCCAATAAAGACAACTGAATTCTCTGATCAAAATCAAAAGTGAAATTAGAACGGTTTCTTGGGGAATAAGCCGGGTTATCCTGCTTGGTATATAAAATACCAAGATCCATAGCTACTGAACCTTGCGGAGCAATATCGATATTGGTTCCGCCAAAAATACTTTGAAAGAAATCTGAATTCACATAAAAATCCGGGAGCAAATCCTGTTGCAGAGCATCTGCATCATCGGATCTACCGGCAAGCGCCTGATTTTTTAATAAGAAATAGCGCTGCATTTCTTCTTTAACAACCAGCTCCTCATACTCTTTTGGAGAAAGAACTAAAGGAAGACCAATATTGGTCTCACCCAGACTCTTTTTATAGAAATATAAATCTAAGACAGGATCATATTCATATTTAGACTGTATGGAACCAGGATCGGGCATAGAAATCCTACCAAACGAAAAGGTTTGGGTCGTATCCTGCTCCTGCTGCGTTTCTTCTTCCTCTTCCTCCTGTGCAGATAAATTAAAAGAAATTAACAGCAACAGCACTAATGATGAAGGAAAACGCATCGATGTTAACAACCTCAGGTAATTGTTTCTCAATGTAACTACAAATTTTTTAGCGCCAATTTAATGAGAGTCTCTACAGTAGGATCTTCTATCTCTTTTATTAGCTTATTTAGAACTTTATCTGCCTGTTTACGGGCGTAGCCCAACGTCTCTAATGCAGATAACGCTTCTTCTTTAATTGTATTGCTCTGTTCTACAAAAACCTCGTCTATACCAAAGATTTTAACAATCTTATCTTTTAAGTCTAAAATAACACGCTGTGCCGTTTTTGCTCCTATCCCTTTTATGCTTTGTATCGTTGCCACGTCTCCAGATGCAATAGCGTCCCTAATTTGAGCAGGATCTAAAGACGAAAGCATTGTTCTGGCGGTACTGGCCCCTATACCACTTACGGAAATAAGAAGTCTAAAGATTTCCCTTTCAGATTTTTCCTGAAATCCAAAAAGGGTATGAGAATCTTCCTTTACCTGCAAATGGGTGAATATAGCAATCTGCTCTTCGTCCTTTATCTTTGAAAAAGTATTAAGCGAAATATGGACAAAATAACCCACGCCATTACAATCTACAACAACATAGGTAGGATTCTTCTCTACCAGTTTGCCCTTTAAGTGATGAATCATACGTTAACCAAAAGTTAAGGCTCAAATGTACTAAAATAAAATAAGGGGAAAAACACTAGTTCTCCCCCTTAAAATCAAGTAAGCGTTAAATTTATTTTTTAGCCTTTTTAGCTTTTTCCTTTTCTTGCGCATCTACAACTGCTACGGCTGCCATATTTACCATTTCTTCAACACTTGCTCCTAACTGAAGAATATGAACAGGCTTGTTCATCCCCATCATAATTGGGCCAATAGAATCGGTATCATTAAGCTCTTTTATAAGTTTATACGCACTGTTTGCTGAATCCAGATTTGGATAAATTAAAGTATTTACTTTTTTTCCTGCTAATTTTGAAAAAGGAAACTTCTTCTGAAGCATTTCTTTATTTAAAGCAAAATCAGACTGAAGTTCTCCATCCACTAATAAATTGGGATGGTAACGATGTAAATAAGAAACGGCATCTTTAACTTTTCTAGCCTGCGGATGATCAGAAGATCCAAAATTGGCGTACGATAACATAGCCATTACCGGTTCTAAACCAAAAAGCCTCACCACACCAGCAGTTAACTGCGCTATTTTTGCCAAATCTTTTGCAGAAGGATCTATATTTATAGAGGTATCACTAATAAAAATTGGCCCCCGACTGGTATTCATAACATTAGTTGCCGCCACTCTCGAAATCCCTTTTGCCATACCTATAAGCTGTAGCATTGGTTTAACAACAGTAGGATAGGCACGGGAATAACCTGAAAGTAAAGCATCGGCGTCCCCTTCATTTACCATCATGGCTGCAAAATAATTACGCTCACGCATTAAACGTTCTGCATCGTACAGGGTTACCCCTTTTCTATTACGAGAATCAAAGTAAGCTTCAGCGTATTTTTGAAGTTTACCCCGCTCTTCATCAGATTTCGGATCGATAATTTCTACATCGGCATCAAAATCGATTTCCCCCATCAGTTCTTTAATCACTTCTCTGCGCCCCAAAAGAATAGGAGTACCAATACCTTCATCGTAAACAATCTGTGCTGCTTTTAGTACATCCAGATGATCTGCTTCAGCAAAGATCACACGCTTTGGATTGTTTTTAGCGCGTTGCATTAGCAAACGGGTAATTTTATTGTCACTGCCCATTCGTTCTAAAAGCTCATCTTCATACTTCTGCCAGTCGGTAATTTCGGTTCTGGCCACACCACTTTCCATTGCCGCTTTGGCAACCGCAGGTGGGACTTTAGCAATAAGCCTTGGATCGAATGGCTTAGGGATTATATAATCTGAGCCAAAATTAAGTCTTGTTTCTCCGTAAGCAATATTCACCTGTTCTGGCACAGGTTCTTTAGCCAGTTCAGCCAGCGCCTTTACAGCGGCCATTTTCATATCCTCATTAATCTTGGTTGCCCTAACGTCTAAGGCCCCACGAAAGATAAAAGGAAATCCAAGTACATTATTTACCTGATTAGGATGATCGCTACGCCCTGTAGCCATAATAACATCTTTACGGGTATCCATCGCCAATTGGTAATCGATCTCTGGATTAGGATTGGCCATAGCAAAAACAATAGGTCGCTTTGCCATACTCTTAAGCATCGCTGGAGAAACGATATCTGCTATGGAAAGACCGATAAAAACATCAGCATCTTTCATAGCATCATCCAGGGTATTTAAATCCCTATCGGTTGCAAATTCCAGTTTTTCCTCTGAAAGATTAGGACGATCTTTTCGTATCACCCCTTTACTATCCAACATCACAATATTTTCAGCCTTTGCACCAAAAGCTTTGTAAAGTTTAGTACAGGAAACAGCTGCCGCACCGGCACCACTCACTACAATCTTAACCTTACTCATTTTCTTTTTTGCCAGCTCCACAGCGTTTAAAAGTGCTGCAGCAGAAATAATAGCAGTCCCGTGCTGATCATCGTGCATTACCGGGATATCCAATTCTTCTTTTAACCTTCGTTCAATTTCAAAAGCTTCCGGAGCTTTGATATCTTCCAGATTAATCCCACCAAAAGTAGGAGCGATATTTTTTACAGTTTCCACAAATGCATCTACATTTTTGGTATCTACTTCGATATCAAAAACATCTATATCTGCAAAAATTTTAAAAAGAAGACCTTTACCTTCCATTACCGGTTTAGAAGCTTCAGGACCTATATCACCAAGTCCCAGAACAGCCGTACCATTACTAATTACGGCCACTAAATTTCCTTTCGTTGTATATTTATAAGCGTTTTCTTTATCTTTTTCGATTTCTAAACAAGGTTCTGCTACACCAGGAGAGTACGCTAAAGAAAGATCTCGTTGTGAAGCATATTTTTTTGTTGGAACGATCTGGATTTTACCGGGCTTCGGCTTCGCATGGTACACCAAGGCTTCCCGTCTTTTTCTTGAGTTGTTGCTCATAACTTTTGGTTTTAGCTATTACAAAGTTAGCAAGGTAGATGACATTAACTACTTAAAAATTTTAAAATAATGGTAAGATTTTAACCTGTTTTAGTCAAATATGACGTTTAAGGTTACGATTTTTTAGAGCATAAATTAAAATTCGAATCACTTAGGAATCCAAAAACTTAATATTACGCTTTAAACCTTCGAATTTAGTTCTTTTAACTGCAGATTTTCGAAAGATTTCATTGAAAGTTTCCCTGGTAATTTCCTGCCAGTCTTTTTTATCGAATTTCAACAAATCCGGATGAGGATCAAAAAGTGGCTCATTATGCGGTTTTGAAAATCGATTCCAGGGGCACACATCCTGGCAAATATCGCAACCAAACATCCAGTCTTCGAAAGTGTTTTTAAAACTGTTGGGCAACTCGTCCTTTAACTCTATCGTAAAATAGGAAATGCACTTACTACCATCTACTTTATACGGTTCTACAATCGCATTGGTAGGACAGGCATCTATACACGCAGTACAGGTACCGCAATGATCGGTAACCGGAGTATCCTCCTCTAATTCTAAATCAACAATTAACTCGGCTATAAAGAAAAAGGATCCTGCTTTTTTAGATAATAAATTCGAGTTTTTACCAATCCATCCTAAACCACTTTTTGCCGCCCAGGCTTTATCTAAAACCGGTGCCGAATCTACAAAAGCACGTCCTGCTACTTCCCCTATTTCACTTTGTATAAATTGAAGCAAAGATTTCAGTTTATCTTTAATGACAAAATGATAATCTTTACCATAGGCGTATTTACTGATTTTATAGGATTCGGGATTCTGAACTTTATCTGGATAATAATTCAACAATAAGGAGATGACACTTTTAGAACCATCTACCAGCTTTGTAGGATCAAGTCGTTTATCAAAATGGTTTTCCATATAGGACATTTTTCCATTTCGATTTTTATTCAGCCACTCTTCAAGTCTTGGCGCTTCTTCTTCTAAAAAACCAGCCTTACTAATTCCACAGGACATAAACCCCAGTCGTATTGCTTCCTCTTTAATAAGATTTGTATATTTTGCTTTATTTCCTACGATCATCAAGCTCTTTTCTCAAATTCTACGTAAGCATTTTTGGGTTTCAGGGTGATTAGAGGCAAGATTTCGATATCTTCTTTTACCGATAAAATTTTAAAGTTTAAAATTAATTCTGAAACCGCCAAAATCATCTCGTACATCGCAAAATTGCTACCAATACATTTTCTTGGGCCTGCTCCAAAAGGAAAATAGGCCATTGGGTTCTTTTCTGAAGTAAAACGATCTGGATTAAATTCTAAGGGCTGCTCCCAGTGTTTCTCACTGCGATGAATCTCATAAAATGAAAATAAAAGATCTGAACCTTTATCGAGTTTTATTCCATTAAACTCATCTTCTTCCAAATTCACCCTATCCATAAAATAAGCTGGCGGATACAAGCGCATACTCTCTAAAATTACATTTTGCGTGTAGGGGCAGCTTTGAACAAACTCCATTAAACTAGTTGTAGCTTCTGAAGCGACCTTTACTTCACTGTAAATTTTATCCTGAATTTGTGGATTTTGAGCCAGAAGTTGTGTGGTAAAACTCAGTGAATTTGAAGTCGTTTCATGCCCTGCTACAAAAAGTATAAGAATTTCGTCGATTAACTGCTCTTCACGCATAGGCTGTCCATCTTCATATCTTGCATCCAGTAGCATATCCAAAAGATCATCATAACGCTTAGGATTTTGCTTTCTTTTATGGACAATATTCCTTAAAATTAGTCTGGATTCCTCACTAAGCTTAAGATGGTATTTTAGTTTTCCACTTAAACTAAACCATAGACGTTTATAGGGCTGCCGCAATTCTTTCACCAGCATTTTCTGATTCTCTTCGGTCACATACTGAAGTCGATTGATTTCTTCCTGACTTGCAGCGCTACTAAAGAGGGACTTCACCACAGTTTGAAAGGCCAGATCATTAAAAACTGGAAAGATATCCATTGTTTTCCCCGGCCGAATCTTCACATATTCTACCCGAATAGCCTCTAAAACCGTATCAAGTAAATTTGCAATATGCTTTTTATGAAATGCAGGTTGAATAAGTTTTCGCTGTTTCTGCCAGTGTTCCCCGTTAGAGGTCAAAAGGCCATTCCCAACATATTTTACCAGATCTTTGGTTTGAATTTCAGATTTGATGTAGTTCTTTTGATTTTTCTGGAGCACATATTGCGCAAATTCAGCATCCCTACAAAAAATAACAGATTTTTTACGGCCGATATTTAACCTAAAAATATCACCATGTTTTTGGAAATTCTCATGATGAAAGGGTAGCGGATTTTTTACAATCCTGGCTGCATTTTTTAAAAATGTTAATGTGGAAACCTCTGGAATTTCTCTCCTCATATTCAAAATCGTCAAAATTAAAACCGCATTTCTTCCTCACTTAAAACAAACCTCCCTGACTAGCACCACGAGATTTCCCTAAATGTTTATAAGCAGCTTCGGTTACCTCTCTCCCTCTTGGTGTTCGATAAATAAAGCCCTGCTGTATTAAAAAAGGCTCATAAACTTCCTCGATAGTCTCTGCACTCTCACTAACCGCCGTAGCCAGCGTAGTGATCCCTACAGGACCACCTTTAAATTTATCGATAATTGTTTCTAAGATCCTATTATCCATTTCGTCCAAACCATGGGCATCAACATTTAACGCCTTAAGACCATATTTGGCAATACCGATATCTATTTTTCCATCACCTTTGATTTGTGCAAAATCGCGCACCCTTCTTAAAAGCGCATTGGCAATACGTGGGGTACCGCGACTACGCCCAGCAATCTCTATTGCTGCTTCCATAGTGATAGGGACTTTTAAAATCTGCGCACTACGCTGTACAATATCAGAAAGCAATTCAGTAGAATAATATTGCAATCGGCTGGAAATACCAAATCGAGCACGCATTGGTGCTGTAAGCAATCCTGACCTGGTGGTAGCGCCTATCAGGGTAAACGGACTCAGATTAAGCTGTACACTACGTGCATTTGGACCAGATTCAATCATAATATCGATACGATAATCTTCCATCGCTGAATACAGGTACTCCTCTACAATCGGACTTAATCTGTGGATCTCATCTATAAAAAGAATGTCCCGTTCATCCAGATTCGTTAACAGCCCTGCTAAATCTCCGGGCTTATCCAAAACGGGACCGGAGGTAATTTTTAACCCCACACCAAGCTCATTAGCTAAAATATGCGCCAGTGTTGTCTTCCCCAGGCCGGGTGGGCCATGCAAAAGGGTGTGATCTAAAGCCTCACTTCTTAAATTCGCCGCTGCCACAAAAACCTTCAGATTATCCAAAACCTGTTCCTGACCGGCAAAATCATCAAAACTAAGGGGTCTTAGCGCTCTTTCTATATCAAATTCTTCCGGAGAAAAATTTTCACCAGTGGCATCCAGGTTTTCATTCATAACAGATCAATTAATTTTCACCTAAGTATAGGCAAAACAAAGATAAAATAAAAAAGCCTCTTCAATTAAGAAAAGGCTTTGGTGTATTTTTAAAGAAGTTAAGATTCAAAAATTTGCAATAATTAAAAATAAAAGATCATCATAGTCATATTTACTTGGGTATTCATTTGAGTTCATAAAGGTAGCAGGCGTATACCTTATATTATTTCTGTCAGTCCAATTCCTGTGCTCTTCTAAAGCTACGAAATCATTAAATTTAAAATCGCCATAATCAGAAACTAATTTATTTATATTCTTATGCTCAAACCACTACAAATAAACCTCTATAAACTCTTTAGCTCCATAAGTTTTATAAACTTCAAAAAGTTTTAAGGCTACTTTATTCTGAGCATCATCTTTGGGATTTAGTATTGTATTAAAACGTATAATTATCTTAATATTATCCAAAGAATTATATACCTTAATATAATTAACAAAAGCATTTTCACAGAATCCACAGTATGGATTTGTAACCGTTGTAATAATCATATCTCCATTCCCTTTCTTTAATATAATATCATTGTCAAGTATATCAGAAGAAATACTACTACTCTCTTTATATAAAAAATGAAATATATTCGAATCTTTCTTAAACCGAACTAATTGTAAATTTGCTTTCTTTAATTCCACATTTTCTTTAAAAAGTTTTTTGAAAGTAAAATGTGTGATAACTGCCATAATTATTGAAACAAGCAACTGAGAAATCTCAGAAATTCTGATTTGCAATTCAAAAAGATAAAAACCTAAAAAAAGTAAAGTATAACTCCATCCTAAAATAATTATACATAAAACGCAAAATCCCTTTATATAAAATTTTTGAATCGCAAGACTTATAATTGAAATAGGTAGTACGGACAATAATACTATCAAAAGAATATTATCAAATCCCCAAGTGAATATATAAAATAAGTTAATAGCAAAAAAATTGTACTAAGATCAGAAAATTTAAATGATATTAAAAAGGGTAATTTATAATTTAAGGCTGCGTCACAACCACTCTCAGAAATTTTTGAACATAACTTATCAATGTTTTTAGATTTATAACCATTCTCTTGATTTATAATGTAAGTAGAGATTAAAATTCCAAATATCACTACTACTAAATAAATTATTTCTAACGTTTGAAATTTGTTTAAGATAGAGAAAGCTACTAATGAAAAAATGACGCAAAATACAAACAATTTTTTACTACCCCCTCGAAAATTTCTCCTAAAATTAATTTTTCGTCTTTCGTTGGTTCAATTAAAATCACTTTAGGTTTCCAAATATCCATGAAATTCGGAGAACTCATATTAATTTTACGTCCGGACAAATGAACCTTTAAAATTGACTTTTTTTTCTTTCTACTAATGCAATAACATCTTCATTATCGTACCTGATTACAGTCAAAAAGTTTTTAGGTAATTCTTTTAATTTTTCGGGATCAATTTTCAGAGCCAAATTCGATATCCCGAAATAATTTAATGTGTCAGTTATGGCATTAAATGAAGATGCATTCGGGTGTGTTCTAAGATGATCAAAATAATCATTCACAATCCCAAAATAACCGTTGAGGATAAGATATTTCTTTATTTCTTTTCTCATACAATAAAAAAATCCTCTAAAATTAGAGGAAAAAATTTATATTTTTAATTAGTATTACAACCTGTAACAGTTACCAGCACAGTCGTGACAACCAGGGTTTGCCTGACATCCATAACCAGGACAACAATCTGCTGCAGTTTCACAATGAGCTCCGGCAGGCTCGGGACATTTTTTTTCTAAAGCTCCACCATAAATTACTTTCTGTTCATCTCTTGATAGCACAGCTCCTAATTCTTTAAATTGATTAAAATCCATAATTAAAAAGTTTTATTTATTTAAATTTAAAAAATTATATTCCACACACAAAAATATTGCCTTTTTTAACAGAAATAAAATGAAAAACCTAATTTTCCTAACTACCGTCAATTAGATAAGAAAGATTGTGGCCCAACATGCCTTCGAATTATTGCAAAATACTATAGAAAGGAAATTAACATTCGTTATCTTTGGTTATTAGCCAATACATCTCGAATTGGCAGCTCTATATTATCACTAGCCACCACTGCTGAAAAAATCGGAATAAGGACCTTGAGCGTAAAAGTATCAATAGAAGAACTAAAGCAAGCTCCATTACCATCCATAATTCTTTGGGATCAAAATCATTTTGTTGTCTTATATAAAATAAAGAAAAATCAGTTTTACATTTCGGATCCCGCAATAGAATTACAAAACTACGGCTAAAATATTTTCAAAACATTGGATTGGAAGAGTAGAAAACGATGAGTCTCCAAAAGGCATCGCCCTCCTATTGAAACCAAGCAACAACTTTAAAGACACGGAAATAGTTCTTGAAGAAACCTCTGATAGCTTCAACTTTAAACACCTGTCAAATTATCTTTTAAGATATAAAAAACCTTATATAACAATTAATTTTAGGTTTACTTTTAACTAGTATCTTACAATTAGCGATACCATTTATGAACCAAAGCGTTATAGATGTAGGCATAAAAAATAATGATATTGAATTTATCTATCTATTTTTAATAGCACAAATAACATTGATATTTAGCAAAAATTCAGTTGAGGTTTTAAGAAGCTTTATCCGTCTACATCTTAGCACGAGAGTAAACATCTCAATACTCTCTGATTTCTTTTTAAAATTAATGAATCTTCCAATCGAATATTTCGACACTAGAATGACAGGAGCTCTAATGCAAAGAACAAGTGATCATAAAAGAATTGAACAAATTTTAACCACGTCGTCATTAGAGTTCATTTTTTCATTATTTACATTTATTACGTTTTCAGTAGTATTAGGAATTTATAATTTAAAGATACCGTTTGTTTTTCTTTTAGGGAACATAATTTACTTCGTTTGGATCTTCCTTTTTATGAAAAAAAGGAAAATTATTGATAGTTACACCTTTAAATATCGTGGTCAGGAGCAAAGCAAAATTATTAGAATAATTAATGGTATGCAGGAAATAAAATTATTTAATTGATTATCCGTAATTAGTCATACCCTGTGATTCCTGCTATTACGAACCCATCGACGAGCCTTTCTCCGAAATATCTCCTGTTAAGTTTGTAGATAAATTCATTGAGGTAGAACTGTAGGTATTTGCCCTTTATTTTGTTATAATTCCCAACGAAGTTCTTCTTAGAATTACTGAGGGTAATATGTACCCATCGCAAGGTTTCTTTGGTAAGTCACTGGCTGGATTTTTCAGAGATATGTAACTTCACATAGTCTACTACATCGACGTAGGAGGTATTATCATCACTTAAGACAATGCTTTTTTCGTCAAAACTTTCTTTAACAGTCTGATTGATCCCTTCGGCTTTATGGTGGTCCAGCACTTTTGCCTTGAAGTAGCGGCACTGACTTGACTTTTTTCCGCTTTCAAGATCTTCCAGCTGTTCCGACTTTGCCATTACCGCAACGTTGGATTTGCCTGCAGCACCCCGGCGACGCTTCCCTTTTGATTTTTCTACTTCACAACCTTCCACGGTAAAATAGCCCTGATCCATTTCTATCACCCCCTACAAAGTATAGCCTGCATCACGCCTGCCCATTGCACGGCGTAACTTATGCACCATTGACCACACAGACTCATAGCGTTTCATCCACAATTGTTTTTGTATTTCTTTACTGGAAAAGCCTTTTTTGGTAGCATTCATAAGGAATATTGTTTTATATCATACCTAAAAGGGAAGGTTTGATCCCTGCATAATGGTAACGCTACGCAAAGAAGTCCGGCTTCGGCACTCCTTGCACTCATAGCTCCAGCGGCTCTGGATCCAAAAATGTTCAGTGTGACCGCATCGTTTGCATACCACCCCAATCTTATCCCTTTCTTCTTTAAAATGAATCCGACAGGCTTCCTCGCTATCAAAATGCGACGTAAAAGTGAATAGGTTCATACCACTGGTTTTGAGATAAATATAAATGAAGGGAAAAATAAATTTACTCACAAATCAAAAATTTCAGGACAAATATCATACGTTAAATTATTGAAAAAAAATCAATTAATAAGTAAAAATGATTTACTCTAATTGATTTTTAAAAACCAAAAAAAATTATAGCACATTAAATATTACAACAAAATTATGCCAAAAAAAGGAATGGAAGCTAAAATTCATTTGGATAAATTTCCAACTGATGAATATGGAAAAATATATAGAAAGGTAAAGTACATATCAAATTCGCAAAACCAAGATGGATCTTATGAAATGATCATTGATTTGGGTTCTAAACTAATTACTAGCAAAAATAAAAAGATTAATTTTAATGGAGAAATAATTGGTAATTGCAGAATTACAGTTTCAAAAAAATTATTTTTAAGTTTCATTTTTGACAAATTAAAATCTAAAATAATTATTGAATGAAATTTCTTCATACTCAAAACAAGTATGATTTCTAAAATTTTCACCAGTGGCATCCAGGTTTTCATTCATAACAGATCAATTAATTTTCGCCTAAGTATAGGCAAAACAAAGATAAAATAAAAAAGCCTCTTCAATTAAGAAAAGGCTTTGGTGTATTTTAATATTCTTTTTATTAATGATGTAAATCTTCTTCATTTTCCTGCATCGGCACCGTTTGTGGCACGTAATCCTGCCCTTTTATCACGTACTCTCCATCCGCATTCGTCTTACTGTAATCGTAAGCCCAACGATAAACCACAGGAAGTTCTCCTGGCCAGTTACCATGGATATGCTCTACCGGAGTTGTCCATTCCAGTGTATTCGATTTCCAAGGGTTCATTGTAGCTTTCTTACCGTAGAACATGGAACTAAAGAAATTATAAATAAACACTATTTGCACCAGTGCAGTTACGATAGCACATACTGTTACGATCACGTTGATATCTGCAAGATCATCAAAATATGGGAAATAGGTATTTGTATAATAACGTCTTGGAAGACCGGCCATACCAAGGAAATGCATAGGGAAGAAAACTCCGTAAGCTCCTACCGCTGTCACCCAAAAGTGGATATACCCAAGATTTTTATTCATCATACGACCAAACATCTTTGGGAACCAGTGATAAACACCGGCAAAAAGACCATACAATGCAGATATACCCATTACCAAGTGGAAGTGAGCCACCACAAAGTACGTATCATGAACGTTAATATCTAATGTTGAATCCCCAAGAATAATACCGGTTAAACCACCAGTAATAAATGTTGATACTAATCCTATAGAGAATAGCATACCAGGGTTCATTTGGAGGTTACCCTTCCATAACGTTGTGATATAGTTGAAAGCTTTTACCGCAGAAGGGATGGCAATCAATAATGTAGTAAATGTAAATACCGATCCTAAGAATGGGTTCATACCAGACACGAACATATGGTGCCCCCATACTATGGTTGAAAGGAAACCAATCGCCAATATCGAAGCGATCATTGCACGGTATCCAAAGATTGGTTTACGAGAGTTGGTAGCCACAACCTCTGAAGTAATACCAAGTGCTGGAAGGATTACAATGTATACCTCTGGGTGACCCAGGAACCAGAATAAATGCTCAAAAAGAACTGGTGAACCACCGTGGTGACTAAGCACTTCCCCATCTAAGAAAATATCACTTAAAAAGAACGAAGTACCAAAACTTCTATCCATAATAAGTAATAAGGCCGCAGATAATAATACAGGGAACGAAACCAAACCTAAGATAGCAGTTACAAAGAACGCCCAAATAGTTAATGGCAGTCTGGTCATAGACATTCCTTTAGTCCTAAGGTTAATAACAGTAACTATATAATTAATACCACCCAGTAACTGAGAAGCGATAAACAGTGCCATAGAAACTAGCCAAAGCGTCATCCCCATTCCAGAACCTCCAATGGCTTGTGGAAGGGCACTTAATGGTGGATAAATAGTCCAACCTGAAGAGGCCGGTCCTGCTTCTACAAATAGTGAACAAAGCATTATCACACAAGCTATGAAAAACAACCAGTAGGATAACATGTTCATAAATCCTGAAGCCATATCGCGCGCACCGATTTGCAGTGGAATAAGGAGGTTACTAAACGTACCACTTAATCCTGCAGTAAGCACAAAGAATACCATGATGGTACCGTGAATAGTTACCAATGCTAGATAAATATTGGGTGTCATCACACCGTCTGGCGCCCATTTACCCAGTAAAGCTTCAAATATAGCGAAAGACTGCTCTGGCCAAGCTAATTGAATTCTAAACAAGATAGACATTCCAATTCCTACAATTCCCATCAATAAACCTGTAATAAGGAACTGCTTAGCAACCATTTTATGATCAAAGCTAAAAATATACTTTGATATAAACGTTTGCTTATGATGATGTCCGTGATCCTCGTGGTGATCGTGAGCTGGTGCGTTTACTACTGCTGACATATCTTTATTATAATACTTTAAATTCTTTAATATTTTTATTCCTCAGACATTGATTCCCCAAAAGTAGATTGTTCGGCTAACCATGCTTCATAATCGGCTTCAGACTCTACTATTACCTTCATCTGCATATTGTAGTGCGCCTGTCCACAAATTTTGTTACATAGCAAGAAATAATCAAACTCGTAAGAATCATCTCCGTTATCCTTTCTGATATCATTGATACGTTCTACCTTATCAACCATATCATCACTATTCCTCATTTCTTCTGTAGTTACCGTTGGTGTAAATCCAAACTGAGTAATCATCCCAGGAACCACATTCATTTGCGCTCTAAAATGTGGAAAATAAGCGGAGTGTAAAACGTCCTGTGATCTTAATTTAAACAACACTGGTCTATTTACCGGTAAGTGTAACTCTCTCACAATCTTATCATCCTGTGCATAAGAATCTTCTTTATCCACACCCAAAGCATTTATTCCTTCAATGAATCTAACATTTGCTTTACCCAATGTATTATCCTCTCCGGCATATCTTGCCGTCCAGCTAAACTGCTGTGCATAAAGCTCGATAACCAATGGGTCCTCATCTTCATTAACACTCATTATATCATTCCATGTAAATAAACCATAGATAATTAAACCTGCTAAAACAATTACAGGAATAATGGTCCAGATAAATTCCAACTTATCATTATCTGCATAGAACAATGCTCTTTTACCTTTAGCGCCTCTATACTTATAAGCAAAATAATGCAATAAAGCCTGAGTAACAATCTGAACAAACATGATCAATAACATTGAGATCAACATTAGATTGTCATATTTGCCTCCATGCTCTGAAGCTGCATCCGGAAGAGTTACATTCGTAAAAGTCCAAAAACAGTAAAACATTAAAAGATATAGGAAAACGGCAAACCCCATCATTAATTTACCCTGGTTCTCGTTATCCTTGTTGTTAGCTACCTGAGAGGTATCTGCATCAGGCGATTTTGACAATTCAAATATTTTTGAAATCTGCCATCCCGTTACAGCAAGAAGTGCTAATACTATGATTACTAAAAATACGGTCATTTTATAAAGTCTTCTTTAAACAATCAATCTTTAATTAGTAATGGTAATTTTCACTTTCCTTAAGGAAAGGATTACCTTTTGGATATAAGGATTCTTTCGCCAGGCCTGTCCCAACACAGAATATAAACAATCCAAGGAAAAATAATATTCCAGCAATTTCAGTGATACCGAAAGACCAATGAGGACCAACAGTAGAAGGCATGATCAATAAGAAAATATCGATATAATGCCCCACAAGAATTACCACTCCTGCCATAATCACAAACCAAGGAATACGTTTGTAATCACTGTTGATTAACATCAGGATTGGGAATATGAAGTTCAGCACCAACATTCCAAAGAAAAGCAGATTGTATTCTTCTATTCTGATAATAAAATAAGTTACTTCTTCCGGAATATTTGCATACCATATTAACAGGAACTGACCAAACCAAAGGTACGTCCAGAATACACTAAAGGCAAACATAAATTTAGCCAAATCATGTAAATGACTATCATTTACAAATTTAAGATGACCAATTTTCTTAAGGAACATGGTAACTAAAGCTATAACAGTAATTGCTGATACAAACATACTTGCAAAAACATACCAAGCAAAAAGCGTACTGTACCAGTGAGGCGTCATACTCATAAACCAGTCCCATGCCATTGTAGTTTCAGTTATTACAAAGAACAACAAGAAAAATACTGAAGCTTTAAAATTCTTTTTATAAGGAGTAAGTGTAGTTGCAGTAGCCTGCGCCAAAGAGTTTCTTCTGGCTACAAATCGATATAAATTCCAACCGATTAAGTATATAATCGCTCTTATCACGAAGAATGGAAAATTAAGATATCCCGATTTTCCTTGAAGAATAACATCTTCTTCAACCAATTCGTGATTCTGCCAGGGATAAAAATGAGTTCCTGCAAAAATAACGATTAATACCACGATAATAGATCCTGGCAACAAGTAATTTGTAACACCTTCTATCACTCGAAATAATACCGGAGACCAACCTGCCTGGGCAACGTACTGAATGGCGTAAAACACTAGAGCTCCTAATGCAATCATAAAGAAAAAGAAAGCTGAAACAAACATTGCCGACCAAGGTTTTGTTTGAAACTGGTGTAACAAGTGCTCCATATGAGAGTCACCATGCTCTCCTTCTGCATGAGCACTTTCCCCATGTCCTTCAGAAGAGGCTTTTGCATGACCTTCATCCATGGCCATACCATGTTCCTCTGTTGCTACTGAAGCCTCATCGTGTTCAGCACCATGTTCTCCGTGAGCATCTGCCGCCAATAATTCCTTCAATTCTTCTTCGTTCGATGGTGTAGAAATAAATCCATAAACCAAACCTATGGCACCAACAATTACTAGAATAATTGCAGTTAATTTTAATTTACTAGAAAGCGTATACATATTACTAGATCTAAAAGCTATATTCCTATTTAATTATTCTTCAGATTGCGTTTGGTCTTTTTCACTAAGATCTTCAGCAGGTTCTGCAGGATTAAGATTATCTGAATTCTCCTGAGTTACAGTATTTGTTTGAAAAGATCTTTCGGGATTACCTTCCAGTTTATCTTTTAAACTCATTACATAATGATCGATCTGCCAACGTTCTTTAATACTTGTTTGTACCGCATAAGACCCCATATTATTAAGACCATAATACATGGCATGATAAACACTACCCTCTGTAATACTACGTCCTGGATCATCATAAGAAGGCACACCAAGAATTTTCTCTCTTTCTACTAAAGTACCCTGGCCATCACCTTTATCTCCATGACAAACCGCACAATAAACGGTATACAAAGCTTTACCTTTTGTTAAGTTCTCTTCGGTGTAAGGAAGTGGGTTTTTAAGATTCGCTTTGGCATCGGCTCTTCCCTCAGGAGTATCTTCATAATCATAAGGCATCCACCCTCTTGGTATGGTCCCATCAACGGGTAATTTAGCTTCCTGCTCATTGGCAAAAATATCGTAAGCGCCATAAGGTTCGTAAGGTACCGGACGGTACATATCTGGAAAATACTGATAATTACGATCCCTGTCACCCGCACAAGAATTTAAGAAACCTGCGATTATAACAAAGACTAAAGATTTATGAAATAAACTTCTCATCTGGTCTATTTATTGTCAATTAATTTAATTTCTGCAGCACCTGTATCATATAAAAATTTGGTCAGGTCTTCTACATTATGATTCGTTGCATCGATCTCCATTAAGAACATATCATCTGTGGTTCTAGGATCTGGATTTTCAGCTTTTTTAAAAGGCGCCAATCTACTTCTCATATAAAAAGTAATGACCATCAAGTGAGCGGCAAAAAACACGGTAAGCTCAAACATGATCGGAATAAAAGAAGGCATATTGGTTATGAACGAAAAACTGGGCTTTCCACCGATATCCTGAGGCCAATCCTGAACCATCATAAAATTCATCATCAAAACAGCAACTGATAATCCAGTTATACCGTACAAAAATGAAGTTATCGCTAATCGTGTTGGTGCTTCTCCCACTGCTTTATCAAGCCCGTGTACAGGAAAAGGCGTATAAATCTCACCAATATGATAACGCGCTTCACGAACCTGCTTTACCGCATGTAAAAGCAGATCATCATCGTTATAAATAGCGTGTATTGTTTTTGATGCCATCTTGATTATTTATTTTTTAATTCAGTTGCCTGAGCGTTCCAATCACCTCTGTTGTGGGCAATAGGGAAGTTTTCAATAACTTCATCAAGCAATTTGTAATCATCCTTGGTTAAATTAGCTACCTGATGGTAGGTATAGATACCTACCTGATGTAAATGCTGCTCTAAAAGAGGACCTACCCCATTTAGCTTTTGCAATTCATCTGCACTTTCTACTTTAGGATTATACCTACCTATTCTGGCAAGCATCGCATCCAATCGATCTCTCTGGGCTTCGGTAACTCCAAGGGCCTGCGCATTAACCGTAGCTTCATGAGCTGAACCGGGTTCCTTCTGTGTTGAGGTATCACCGAAAAAGTCCTTTTTATCTTCGATATTGGCAGAAGGTTCCTTTGCCGTTGGATCGTTATCTACATGATGTGCTACATCATCACCATGCTTAGCTCTTAAATTCTTATAATATTCCCCTGAGGATTTCAATATTGTCTTTACTTCCGCCTGAGCAATCACAGGGAAGGTTCTTGCGTAAAGCAGGAACAATACAAAAAAGAAACCTATTGTACCAATAAATACACCGATATCAACGAAGGTAGGAGAGAACATTGCCCAAGAAGAAGGCGTTCTGCCTTTACTTAAATCGATCACAATAATATCAAAACGCTCAAACCACATCCCAATATTAATAACAAGAGCCACAATAAAGGTCCAAAGTATATTTCTTCTTAGTTTCTTCACCCACAAGGTCAGCGGCACTACAAAGTTACATACGATTAAGGCCCAAAATGCCCAGGCATAAGGTCCTGTTGCAGCACCAAAAGAAAGATAAGTATAATTTTCATAACTGGTACCGGAATACCATCCTATAAAGAATTCCGTGATATAAGCTACCGATACGATTCCTCCGGTCAACAATATTACCTTGTTCATATATTCAATGTGCAGTAACGTAATATAATCCTGAAGATTAACCACTTTTCTCATAATAATAAGCAAGGTTTGCACCATTGCAAATCCTGAGAAAATCGCACCGGCAAC
>Ga0098065_1000049_pt1 | contig 78013 bp, 58 predicted proteins | sample 25_taG_FD_75062 | JGI IMG/M metagenome (GOLD analysis project Ga0098065, IMG submission 75062) | Marine viral communities from Cariaco Basin, Caribbean Sea - 25_WHOI_OMZ | ecosystem: Environmental > Aquatic > Marine > Oceanic | place: Caribbean Sea: Cariaco Basin | collected 2014-11-08 | reverse complement strand
TTCAACTCCGGTATCCGTCCGGCGATGAACGCCGGTATCTCCGTATCCCGGGTTGGTGGTTCCGCCCAGACCAAGATCATGAAGAAGCTCGGCGGTAACATCCGTCTGGCCCTGGCTCAGTACCGGGAACTGGCGGCTTTCGCCCAGTTTGCTTCTGACCTTGACGAAGCAACCCGTAAGCAGCTCGAGCACGGTCAGCGCGTTACCGAGCTGATGAAGCAGAACCAGTACAGCCCGATGACCGTTGCGGAAATGGGCACCGTACTGTTCGCAGCTAACGAAGGCTTCCTGGACGACGTCGATGTCGAGAAAGTGGTCAAGTTCGAAGCGCAGCTCCTGGACTGGATGCGTGCCGAACAGAAAGAACTGCTCGACAAGATCGGCGCTGAAGGGAACTACAACGACGATATTATCGCCGGCCTGAAAGCTGCTCTGGAGAAATTCAAGACCACTCAAAGCTGGTAAATCCCCTGGCCCGCCCCGTTGCGGGCCAAGTGGTTCACATGAGTGTCTAACTTGAAAAGGCAGTGACTTATGGCCGTCGGAAAAGAAATACGTAACCAGATCGGAAGCATCAAGAGCACGCAGAAGATCACCTCCGCCATGGAAATGGTGGCGGCGAGCAAGATGCGTAAGGCTCAGGAACGTATGCAGGCGACCCGCCCGTATGCGGAAAAGATGCGTCAGGTTATTGGGCATATCGCGCTGGCCAATCCGGAGTACCGTCACAGTTTCCTGATGGATCGTGAGGTTAACCGGGTCGGTTTCATCGTGATTTCCTCTGACCGGGGACTGTGTGGTGGCCTGAACAGTAACCTGTTCCGGCTGCTGGTCCGTGAAATGCGTGACTGGAAAAACAAGGGTGTTGAGTCCGACATCTGTGCAATCGGTCAGAAAGGCGCCTCGTTTTTCCGCAACTATGGCGGCAACGTTGTCGCGGCACTGACCCACCTGGGCGACACCCCCAGCGCGGAACAGCTTATCGGTAACGTCAAGGTAATGCTGGACGCGTTCGAGGAAGGTCGTATCGACCGGCTGTACGTGGTTCACAACGAGTTTGTGAACACCATGACCCAGCAGCCGAAGGTGGAGCAGCTGTTGCCCCTGCCGCCGAGCGAAGACGAAGAGATCAGAAGCCAGTGGGATTATCTCTATGAGCCTGCCGCGGCTCCAATCCTGGATGGCCTTCTGCCACGTTACATCGAGTCCCAGGTTTACCAGGGCGTGGTGGAAAATCTGGCCTGCGAACAGGCTGCCCGGATGATTGCCATGAAGAGCGCAACCGACAACGCCGGCAGCATTATTGATGAGCTCCAGTTGGCCTATAACAAGGCCCGTCAGGCAGCCATCACCCAGGAAATTTCGGAGATTGTGAGCGGCGCGGCTTCGGTCTGACCCGGATCACGATCCAACTGGCTTTAGTGACTATTGAGATAACGAGGAACCGAGCATGAGTAGCGGACACATCGTTCAGATCATTGGCGCGGTTATCGACGTGGAATTTCCGCGTGACTCCGTACCCAACGTGTATGACGCACTGCTGCTTGAAGGTGGCGAAACAACTCTGGAAGTCCAGCAGCAGCTGGGTGACGGCATTGTTCGTACCATCGCCATGGGCAGCACCGAAGGCCTCAAGCGTGGCCTGAAAGCAGAAAATACCGGCAAGCCGATTTCGGTGCCGGTTGGTACCCCCACTCTGGGCCGTATCATGGACGTTCTGGGCCGTCCCATCGACGAACAGGGCGAGATCGGCGAAGAAGAGCGCTGGGGAATCCACCGCAAGGCTCCGGGCTATGCCGACCAGGCGGCCTCCGCCGACCTGCTGGAAACCGGCATCAAGGTTATCGACCTGATCTGCCCGTTCGCCAAGGGTGGTAAGGTTGGCCTGTTCGGCGGTGCCGGCGTGGGCAAGACCGTAAACATGATGGAACTGATCAACAACATCGCGAAAGAGCACTCCGGTCTCTCCGTATTCGCGGGTGTTGGTGAGCGGACCCGGGAAGGTAACGACTTCTACTACGAAATGAAGGAGTCCAACGTTCTCGACAAGGTGGCCATGGTTTACGGCCAGATGAACGAACCCCCCGGAAACCGTCTGCGGGTAGCACTGACCGGCCTGACCATGGCCGAGAAGTTCCGTGACGAAGGTCGTGACGTACTGTTGTTCGTTGACAACATCTACCGTTACACGCTGGCCGGTACCGAGGTATCCGCTTTGCTTGGCCGGATGCCTTCCGCGGTAGGTTACCAGCCGACCCTGGCCCAGGAGATGGGTGAGCTGCAGGAGCGTATTACCTCCACCAAGACCGGCTCTATCACTTCTATCCAGGCGGTATACGTGCCGGCGGACGACCTGACTGACCCGTCTCCTGCCACCACGTTCTCTCACCTGGACGCAACCGTGGTACTGAGCCGTGACATCGCCTCCAAGGGTATCTACCCGGCGATTGATCCGCTGGACTCCACCTCCCGTCAGCTGGATCCGCTGGTGATCGGTGAAGAGCACTACGAAGTAGCCCGTGGCGTGCAGACCAACCTGCAGCGTTACAAGGAACTGAAGGACATCATCGCCATCCTGGGTATGGATGAACTGTCAGAAGAAGACAAGCTGACCGTTGCCCGCGCCCGTAAGATTGAGCGTTTCCTGTCCCAGCCGTTCCACGTTGCTGAGGTATTTACCGGCTCTCCCGGCAAGTACGTTTCCCTGAAGGAAACCATCAGCAGCTTCAAGGGCATTCTCAATGGCGACTATGACGACCTGCCTGAGCAGGCGTTCTATATGTGCGGTACCATTGAGGAAGCGGTCGAGAAAGCGAAGGAACTGAAGTCCAAGGGTGACAAATAAGTCACCCTCCCTTCGCTGACCGACCTGAGAGGCAACCGAGATGGCTATGACTGTACATTGTGACGTCGTAAGTGCCGAAGAAAAGATCTACTCCGGCCTGGTGGAAATGCTGATCGCCAATGGCACCGAGGGTGAGCTGGGTATCCAGCCCGGCCACGCACCGTTGCTGACTGCGCTGAAGCCCGGCCCTGTCCGCTTCTTCAAGCAGGGTGGTGAGGAAGAGATCATCTATGTCTCGGGTGGCTACCTGGAGGTTCAGCCCTCCGTTGTCACCCTGCTGGCTGACACCGCTGTCCGTGCCAAGGACGTGGATGAAGCCGCAGCGCTGGAAGCCCAGCGAGAGGCCGAGAAGGCACTGGCGAACAAGACTGGTGAGTTCGAGTACTCTCGCGCCGCTGCCGAACTGGCAGAGGCGGTTGCACAGCTCCGTACCCTGGAAAAGCTGCGCAAGAAAGTACGCTGATACCGTTCCGCTGGAACGGGCTCACCCGGGCCGCATCATCGTGGCGTACCGGCCGGATTTGAATCTGGCGGGTACTGTCATCGTGAGTGCGGCTTTTTTTGTTAGAGAATGACCCGATTACACAGAACTCAGGGACCAGCCATGACAGCCCCGCTCCACGTGATCATCCTGGCCGCCGGCCAGGGCTCCCGCATGAAATCCAGCCTGCCAAAGGTACTCCACAAGGTGGCCGGCAGATCCATGTTGCACCATGTCATGGATACCGCCCGCACACTGGGCGCGGAAGGCATCCACGGTGTTATCGGCCATGGTGCAGATCAGGTAAAAGCGGTCACTCCGGCGGCTGACGTCACCTGGGCGTTGCAGGAGCAGCAGCTGGGTACCGGCCATGCTGTGGCGCAGGCGTTGCCGGTGGTGCCCGATGGAGCCGTTGTGCTGGTCCTTTATGGCGATGTGCCACTCATCAATCCGGAAACCCTGGTGGCCCTGGTGTCCCGGGTGAACCAGCAAAGCCTTGGGCTGCTCACTGTCGACCTGGCCAACCCGGATGGTTATGGCCGCATCCTGCGAAATGAGCAGGGCAAGGTCACCGCCATCGTTGAACAGAAAGATGCTACCGAATCCCAGAAAGCGATCTGTGAGGTGAATACTGGCATCCTGGCGGTGACCTCGGATCACCTGAAGCGCTGGTTGCCGCAACTGTCCAACAGTAATGCCCAGGGCGAGTATTATCTGACGGATATTATCGCCATGGCCGCGGGGGAAGGCATGACCATCGAAGTGGCCCAGCCTTCCCACGAACAGGAAGTGCAGGGTGTGAATAACCGTCTGCAACTATCAGTGCTGGAGCGCTGGTATCAACGCTGTGAGGCGGAGCGCCTGATGACCGAAGGCGCCACTCTGGCCGATCCGGACCGGATCGACGTGCGGGGTAACCTGACCGTCGGCCAGGATGTGCTGATCGATGTGAACGTGGTGTTTGAGGGCGAGGTAACCCTTGGTAATAACGTGTCCATCGGCCCTAACTGCCTGATCCGGGACGCCCGGCTGGCTGATAACGTCACCGTGCACGCCAACTCCGTGATCGAAGGTGCGGACGTGGCCGAGCAGTGCCAGATCGGCCCCTTTGCGCGGTTGCGCCCGGGCACGCGCCTGGCCCGTACTGCGAAGGTGGGCAACTTTGTGGAAACCAAGAAGGCCGAGGTGGGCGAGGGTAGCAAGATCAATCACCTGAGCTACGTCGGCGACGCCACCCTTGGCCGTAATGTGAATGTGGGTGCAGGCACCATTACCTGTAATTATGATGGGGTGAACAAGTTCCAGACGGTGTTGGGAGATAACGTATTCGTGGGTTCCAACACCGCGCTTGTAGCACCGGTCTCGGTGGCAGCGGACGCGGTTATTGGCGCCGGTTCCACCATTACTACCGACGTAGCGGAAAAAGACCTGGCCGTGGCCCGAGGTCGACAACGGAATATCAAGGGCTGGAAGCGGCCTGAAAAGAAAGCCTGACCTGACTCAAGAGCGGAAGAATCTTATGTGCGGCATTGTTGGAGCAGTCTCGCAAAGGGACGTTGAAGGGATCCTGCTGGAAGGGCTGCGACGCCTTGAATATCGGGGTTACGACTCCGCCGGCCTGGCCACCCTTAACGGGGAAGGTAACATCCACCGGGCCCGTGAACTGGGCAAGGTGGCGGCGCTCGCCGACTCCATCGCTGCCCAGCCATCACCGGGCCCGATCGGCATCGCCCATACCCGCTGGGCGACCCATGGCGAGCCGTCACGTATCAATGCCCACCCCCATATGTCCGGGGAGCGCCTGGCGATTGTCCACAACGGCATCATCGAGAACTATCAGGAACTCCGGGAAGCGCTGCGGGCAGAGGGCTATGAGTTTACCTCCCAGACCGATACCGAAGTGGTCGCCCACCTGATCGAGAAGCAGTACCGCAACGAGCAGGACCTCTTCAAGGCCGTTCGTGCGGCGATCAGCCAACTACGCGGGGCCTTCGCCCTGGCAGTCCTCCATGCGGATGAACCGGACCACCTGGTGGTCTGCAGAGAGGGTAGCCCGCTGGTGATTGGTGTGGGTATTGGCGAAAACTTCATCGCTTCCGATCAGCTGGCACTGTTGCCGGTCACCGACCGTTTCATGTTCCTGGAGGAAGGGGACATTGCCGATGTGCGCCGGGACCGGATCGATATAGTCGATCGGGACGGTCAAACCGCCGAGCGGGAAGTGACCCGTTTCGAACACGGCCATGATGCGGCCGACAAGGGTGAGTATCGCCACTATATGCTGAAGGAAATCCACGAGCAGCCAGCGGTTATCAAGGCCACCATGGAAGGCCGTCTCACCGACAGCCACGTGCTCGAGCAGGCCCTGGGTACAGACGCCGGGAAACTGCTGGAAAATGTCCGTCACGTCCAGATCATCGCCTGCGGTACCAGTTACCACGCCGGCATGGTGGCCCGTTACTGGATCGAGGAACTGGCGGGTGTTCCCTGCTCGGTAGAAGTGGCCTCTGAGTTTCGCTATCGCAAACACGTGATCCAGCCGGACACCCTGTTCCTCTGCATCTCCCAGTCCGGCGAAACCGCCGACACCCTGGCCGCCCTGCGCCAGGCCAAGAAGGCGGGGTTCCGCGCCGCCCTGGCGATTTGTAACGTACCGGGCAGCTCACTGGTGCGGGAGTCGGACCTGGTGATCATGACCCAGGCTGGCCCGGAAATCGGCGTGGCCTCCACCAAGGCCTTTACCACCCAGCTGACTGCACTGCTGATCTTCACCCTGGCCCTGGCCCGGCACAATGGCCTGTCGGAGGAAAAGGAAGCCGAAATCGTCCAGGCCCTTAAACTGGTACCTGGCCAGGTAGCGGATGTACTCGCGCTGGATGACGCCATCGCCGAGCTCAGCGAAGCCTTCGTGGACAAGCACCACAGCCTGTTCCTGGGGCGTGGCTCCCAGTTCCCGGTGGCCCTGGAAGGCGCCCTGAAACTGAAGGAAATCTCCTACATCCACGCCGAGGCCTACCCGGCCGGCGAGCTCAAGCACGGCCCCCTGGCACTGGTTGACAGTGAAATGCCCGTGGTCACCGTCGCCCCCAATAACGACCTGGTGGAAAAGCTCAAATCCAACCTGGAGGAAGTCCGCGCCCGGGGTGGTGAGCTGTTCGTCTTCGCTGATCGCGAGGCCGATGTGAAGTCCGAAGACGGCATCCACGTCATGCAGATCCCATCGGTCCATCCGATTACGGCACCCATTGTCTTCACGGTACCGCTGCAGCTGCTGTCCTACCACGTGGCAGTACTGAAGGGCACCGATGTGGACCAGCCCAGGAACCTGGCGAAAAGTGTGACGGTGGAGTGAATCGAGGTTGCCTGTGGTGAGCCATGAGGCAACCACAGGCGTTAACCTCCCAGTATAAATCTGGCGTTTAACTCCCGAAGAAACTGAAAGGTATTAAGGCAGGAAACATCAAACTGCTGGCATATATTCGGAACTTTTACCTTTCGGGCGTTTGGTGCGACCACCGATTCATGGGTGACTACCGCTGCCCCCAGGCATTTTGCTTTGGCAATAATCCAGGGATCGGCTTTTGCCAGAAAATTATCGCGATGACCGGCGTTGTAATCACCCTCCATAACTGATTGCACAATATCAGCAAAAAAACCTTGGGTTGCCTCGTCGTCATTGCTGATGAAATGCCCGGGTCTTTCTCGCACCCAGTCTGCCAGTTCATCGTTGCCGTCCCGCAACTCCCGGCCGATCATATCCACACTGCCGATCAGGCCTTGCTCGAACTGTAAGTCCAGCCAGTCCCAGTACGCGGGGCAGATATCCATGCCGTAGTATTGATTCTTGGCTTGTATGTAGGTGTTCGCATCCAGCAAATATCTCAAACGCCTAACTCCCTGGCGAACGTCTCAATTTTTCCCGGTTTGATTCCACCCAGAAGTTCACCTGCTTCCCGAAGCAACAGTTGGCCACTCAAGGCTTCCCCGACAACTGCTTGGGAGAATTGGCGACTTATCTGTGCCTTTTTGGTTTGGTAGTAGGTCGGGCCACCGCCTCCCTTCCGTTGTTCGTAGCGCCTTTTCTGCTCAAAAATGTAACGACCGTACTCTTGCTGGGAAATAAAATTGAGCGTTAAAGCCCGCCTGGCGAGCGTCCAGGTGCTTACGTGGAAATGAGCCTCAAGCGGTGGCAGGTTGTCGTGCCAGTTCTCAGAATCGTGTTGCCAGAGTGCCCTGAACTCCTGGGCAGGCACCAGAAATTCTGCAGCAACAGCGTTACAAAGAACCTCTTCCCGGCGATGGGTATTAGTGTTGCCGTCAGAGATCCCGGATTGGCCAATCCATATATGGCAAAGTTCATGAATGAGTGTGAACAGGCGCGCACCCAGCGCGTCGCTGTGATTCACGAAAATGATCGGAGCATACTCATCAACAATCGCAAACCCACGGAATTCATCAACGTTGAGCGGACGGCTATGGTGCCCAAGATTACCCTGACGCATAACGAGAATCCCCAAAGATTCAATGCGCTGGACTAAATCCCGATAGTAATCGTCCCATTTGCCTCTGGTTGGGTGGGGCTCAACATCCAGGCATGCGCGGATGTCCTCGACAATGGACTCCACGGAGTCAGAAGAGGAGGCGCGGCCGACATAGGGGTTGGTCTCGGCAAAATGCTGTTGAAGGTATTCCCGGTACCATTCCTGGCGTTGCATCATCAGTTTGACCAGATCTAGCAATTCTGCGCTCGGGCGCTGTACACCCTGGCCTTCGAGGGTGCGCAGGTCAGGAATGGGTAAGACTTCCTCGGGTGGCTTTGCTAAAAACAGATAGCCAAACGGCACATGCGCTTTTTCAGCGAATCGCATTGCCTGGTTGAACGTCAGTTTTCGTTCGCCGGACTCCCATTCCCGAAGCCGCTGCTCAGAAATACCGCAGCGACGGGCAAAATCAGGCACAGAGATACCAGAGCGCTCTCGCGCCCAGGTCAACATGTCTGTGTTGATGTTTGCCGTGGTCATTGTGGGGTTCCGGAATACTCAAAAGGAAAAAAGCCCCAGGGGCTCGGCACACCCTCGGGATCATTGAGAGAGGCGTAATACCAAGGGGCGGATGTGTGTTGAAGTCTGATAGGGCGGCCCCTGGTTGTCAAACAGCGGCTCGGCTTAAAACGATAGACTGTGCAGTAGCTAAAAATTCGCGGGATTAATTCAACTCTCCTGATAAGCCCGGTTCACCAACTCCCTGGCTTTATCCCAATCCTCCGGCGTGCGCACGTTGACTTCCAGATTCCCGGTGCCCCAGTGGCCGATGTTGGTCACATCCCGGCTGAAGCTGTTTTCCTCGGCCAGCTCGCCGGGAAGCTTCAGGTACATTTGTAGCCGGGCATCCTTACCCGGTTGCACAACGATGGATACGAAGTTCCGGATGCTCTTGAACGCGGTATAGAGCTTGAGTTCTTTGCGCTGAACTTCATCGGCTAACTGATCAATGTAACTGCAGGCAGTCTGGTACAACTCAATCAGGGCTGGCGATGCTTCAGCCAGGCGGTCCGCCTGGCTCTTGTCCTTGCTGGTGCTTTTCGCTGACTTCTTCAGGATTGGTGCTGTGCTGACTGGTGAGGAAGACTGGTTAGCGGTTTGAGCATTAACCAGCTCCAGTAACAGCAACTCGTTACCGAAGTAGCGGTAGCGCATCAGCTCGATGTTGCGGTTGATCTGCTGAACGGCGTGTTCGTCGTACTTATTGAAATCCGATGCGATACAGATCAGCCGGGTGCCGCCCCATTCGATGTTTTCCGCTTCGTTCTTGCCGATCTTCTCCATCACCAGCCATTTGAACTCGGCTTGATGATCCAGAAGCCAGTCCAGATAGAACAGGCCCTGGTTAATTACGTTTTCATTGCTGTGGCGTTTGTACTCGACAATCACCGGGCAACCGTTTTCGTCCAGCCCCAGGGAATCGATGCGGCCCTTGTGGGTTTTTCCGGTGCTGTATTCGCTGGCCAGGAGGCGAACACCAATAAGAACGTCCATATTGGTTTCAATATGACTCTGAAGCTCCTTTTCCAGCTTTACCGTTTGCCCGGCCAGCTCGGTAACGTTGTCACCGGACAGTTGAAACAGTTTGATATCACTCATACCGTTGTTTTCCGTTTTCCGGTTGTCTTCGTCGGCTTCATAGCCGCCCGCTCCGCCTTAATCCTCTCCAGCAACGCCTCCGCGTTGTTCACCAAAGAAGGTCGTGGTTTGATCAGTATGCTTTAGTTTGCTGAGCGATGATTTTCGGCCTGTTCGGCGGTGAGCCAATCAATCAATGGTGACGATGCATGAAGACGAACGATTCCATGTAGGGTATCGCTATGCCCTTCGTTGGCGCGATCCTTTATCAGGACATCCAGCAATTCCATGAGCATGAACTTGAAACCACATTCCTTCAGAATACAGTGGTCTTCATCTTCGAAACGCCAGGTTGCGCCGCTTATGCCAATGGCATCCTCGGCTGCGAAGAAAACGACATCGCCCGTAACCGATGTTTCCGAAAGCAACTGTTCGGTAAGCTGATTCAGCCGACTCTCAGCAAATGATAATTCATTGTTCATAGGGTGTAGTCTCCAGAGCTATCTTGGCTTCTTTGGCCAGTCTCATTTGGTGCTCAACCATGTTATCGATAATGATTTGCCGGTTTTCACCATCTAGTAAATCAAGAACCGGACCTTCAAAGGAATGAAAGTTGAGAATGGCAGGCTCGTGGCTGGGAGATGGATCATAGTAGTAGCAAACCAGCCAATCCGGGTCTTTGTCGGCCACGGCATTGCCACTGTCCAGCGCTTTCCTAAGTCTGTTTTTCACTGTGGAATCTGAGACTGGCGAACCTGATGAGCTATAGAGGCGCAAGCCATAATGAACTGCGTGATAAACATTCACATATAGACAGAGCTTGTGTCCGTTGAGCCCACCAATGGTGTGTTTGATGCCCACATGTTTACCGCCGCGACCATTAAAATAGTTGTCAGAGAGTTCTCTCAAGGTTTTGGCACCGTAAGGCTCAGGTGTTGCACCAAATGCATCGGCCATGGCTGACGAAAGCTCATCCCAGAACCGAAGCATTATGGCGGCTTTGGCGCTAGGCAGAGCCTTTTCCACAGCCAGCGCCGTCTCTAGATCGGTACGATTACAGGCCAGTTTGTCGGCGATCAGTGAGGTCATAGAGGTTCCGGCTCCGGTGAGGGTTTCGAGAAGGCGTTTGTATTGAATGAGGGCGTGAGACAACTCAGGCTTATGTTCACAGAGGTGGGCACAGTTGCCGACCCACTGGCGGATGTCATCTGCGAAGGACAGGCAACGAACACTTTCCTGATCCAGACAGCCTAAGCTGCGGCCGGACGGAGGCTTACCATCTAGCGTCAAATAAACCAGGATCGCGTCCTTCCGGCCTTTGGCTCTTTGATGGAGCTCTTTGAAATAGTCGTGTAATTGTTCTTTCTGGTCACCGGCATCAATTTTGACTTCGATGCCGATGATCACCTCGGGTGACTCCACCACGATATCCACCCGCCGCCGCTCCTCGGTGGCAAGCTCTCTTGTCACTTTGACGCGACTGTTTATCGTCGGTGAGTGGCCAAGTACATCGCTGACAAATGCTTGCAGAAAACGAGAACCTTCGCCGTGCCGACCGGCAGGATTTAGTAGTTCCGACAAGTAGCGGGAGTGAGTCCGGTTTTCATCGCGTTGAACGCCCAAGATGGAGAAGATATTGAAACGCTCTCCATGCCGATTGGCATTTTCCGTGGCGTTCTCGACCAGATCGGCTAAGCGATCAAATCTGTCCGCGAACTCAGTCTTGGTTGAGATAACACTGAGCTTGGTCATACAGCGGCATCCTTTTGCACGGTGAGTGATAGTTCTGCCAGACTACTTTCGTCGCGATGGCGAGCGAACCCGCTAAACTTCGTCAGGAATCCTGATCATCCTTGGGTAGTCCCGGTGTTTGCTTGCTGAGCTTCTTTTCCTCAGCTTTGACCCTTCGCTCCAGCTTCTTGAGGTCCTCCTCTGCGGGCAAATGTTCTGGTTGGATACCACGCTGGTCGAGCATGCCTCGGACACTTCTGTTGTTCTGTACATGCTCGCGTGTAATTGCCTGCTCGCCCTTTAAGTCTTCCTGATTGACGTTATGATTGGTCATCTCCGTGGCCAGATTTTTTGCAGCGATGGTCAGAGTGGGCAGGAAATCTGCGAGTGGCCTGCTTTTTACGATTCCATAGCGCTCTTTCATGGCCTGGGTTGTGCGACCGCCGAATAACGCCTGATCGCCCTTGGAACGAATGCGACCAAAACCCGCATCATCAACGCCCCGCTCATAGATACTCTGCGAAAGCGCTTTCTCCGATTCTCGCAGGCGATCCCTGGCTTCCAGCCGCGCCTGGAGTTTCATCCGGTCTTCAATGATTTCCTGCTTGCGGGTCTGAACGGCGAAGTAGCTTTGGGCAAAGGCGATTTCCGGTTTACGCGGGTCACCATTCTGGGCAATCAGGTAGCAGGCATAGCGGGTGAGCATGAAATCTTCGACTTCGCGCTCTGCACCTTTGCCGAGGCTGATCATTTTCGTGACGCCACGAAAATGATCGTCGATGGTTATTCCGGTGCCTTCACAGGCCGCCATGGCCTTGTTGATGACGGTAAGGAAGTTTTCCCAACGGGCGTATCCGAGGGGCTGCTGTAGGTCCCGGGCAAACCAGAATTCGATGTCCGATTGCTCATCCGGGCGTTGCAGCCGTTGATTCAGGCTCTGGTGTAGTTGCTGCAATTGCTTGTCCATTACTTACGCTCCTTGTAGGTGATTACGTTATTTATGCATTTGCTTTACGGCGTTTGGGTTTTGCCACAGCCGCCCGCTCGGCCTTGATCCGCTCCAGCAACGCCTCCGCACTGTTCTCCCCGCTGATCAGCTCCGGGTTGTCCTTGCGCCACTGCTCGGTGAGCTCACCCCGGAACGCCTTGGCCAGGATCGACTGGGTGAGGTTGTTGACGCGGGCCAGGGCGTTGTTGACCTGGTTTTCGATGCGGTCGGCGTGGGCGAAGAGTTGGTCTACTTGGCGGACGATTTCGGTTTGTTCTGGTAGAGACGGGCACGGGATCTTTGCTTCTCGGCATTGGGTTAGAGAGATGTTTACTTGTCCAACAATACCTTTCAAATCATGTGTGACATCGCGAACCATGGAGCCTTCGCATAAGACGTAATACAGAAATTTCGGCAGCAGTTTCTGCGGATCGGGCCGGAACAAAGTTATTGCTTGATTAAGACTCCACTCTGGATATGTGTCTGGAAGAATGGCCACCTTTCCGAGAGGCGGCCCTACAATGTTCATCAGCACGTCTCCTGGATAGCCTATGGAGCGCTTGAGCTTTGTTTGATGCACTTCTTCGGTGATGAATTGTGGTCGGTATTCAAAGTCGATTTCCTGGTTAACGATGTTATAAACCTTCAGGAAGGGGACAGTACCGTTCTGGTCGAATGGGTTGTTTTTAGGCGTTGAGCCGCTTTGGACTTTCTCGCACAGCTCACTTGCCGCTTGAATTACCCAAGAGTCGTCCGGTATTGCATGCTCCCTCCGCCACTCCTCCGTCAACCGCCCACTCACCGCCGCAGCCAGCACGGACTGGCGGAAGCGTTCGAGGATTTGCGGAATGCGTTCGAGGCGGGCTTTGGTGTTTTCCACCTGGGCCAGCAGGGTGTCGAGTTTGTCGGTGATGACTTTTTGTTCTGCAGCAGGTGGTAACGCTATCGGGAAGGATTCTACAAATGCTCTTGGAACCCGACGTAGGCCAACTGCACCGGTCATGTTCTCTGCACCTTGCTGCATGAACGGCTGAGTTTTGATGATTGCAAAGAGCAGGTTGGGTGAAATGTCCTTACTGGCCGGCCTCAGAACGTAGAATTCCGAACTCCCTGCTCCAATTCCGCTGGGCATATCGCGCACAATGGCTGCTTTACCATTCTCGAAACAGGGAGTCACCTTGGCGAATATGACATCGCCATCAGCGAAGTTGGTATAGGACTTTTTAATCTCGCCCCAAAGCTTTTCTTCGTGCTGCAACGCACCGTGATAATCGGTAGGAGCCAGTGCCATAGGAACAAAGCCAGCCGTTTGCTCAGCGTTGGCGTCATTCTTGGGGTTGAGCACAACAATATCTGCGAGCGAGCATCGTGCCCAATTCTCTGGAGCGTGATCTGTTTCCTTCACGTCTCACCCTCCAGAGCTGTGACCAATGCTTCTAGTTCACCCAGTGCTGCCTTGAGCTCCCCCATCGCCTCACCTGCCAACACACTGGGCTCCGGCAGATTTGCGGCATCCACACTGTCGCTGTCCTTCAGCCAGGAAATATCCAGCGAGTCGCCCTTGTGTTCGGCAATCCACTGGCGGCTGAAGCTGCGCCAGCGGCTGTGGGCCAGGCGCGGGTCGATGCCTTCGTTTTCGTCGCTGTGTTCTGGCAGTTCGATGGCTTCGGAATGGAAGCTGTATTCGCCTTCGGTGCGGCCTGATGGATGGGCGTTGGCCGCTCCCCCCTCTCCCCCGGCCCCTCTCCCACCGGGGGAGAGGGGGGAATAGACGGCTTCGAAGGGGGCCAGGTGTTGCTCGGTGAAGGGCGTGCGCTTGCCGAAGCTGGGCATGTTGGTGCGCAGGTCGTAGACCCAGACGTTTTCGGTGCAGTTTTCTTCCTGGTATTTGTCCTTGGCGCTGCCTTTGGTAAAGAGCAGCACGTTGGTTTTCACGCCCTGGGCGTAGAAGATGCCGGTGGGCAGGCGCAGGATGGTGTGCAGGTTGCACTTGTTCATCAGGTCCCGGCGCACGTCGGTGCCCACGCCGGCTTCAAACAGCACGTTGTCCGGCAACACCACGGCGGCGCGGCCACCGGGTTTGAGGTTGCGGTAAATGTGCTGCAAGAAGGCCAGCTGCTTGTTGCTGGTTTTGTAGGTCAGGTCGTCGCGGGTGATGCTGGCGTCGCCGCCCTTGCTGGTGCCGAAGGGCGGGTTGGCGAGGATCACGTCGGCCTTCTCCAGCCCGGCGCCGGTCTGGCCCAGGGCGTTGCCCAGATGCACCACGCCTTCGTCATCCCCTTCCATGCCGTGCAGCAGGCAGTTCATCAGCGCCAGGCGACGAGTGCCCGGCACCAGTTCGATGCCCACGTAGGCCTTGGTGGTCTGAAAGGCTTTCTGTTCGGTGGTCAGGTCGTACAGGTCGTCGGTCTGGCCTTTGATGTATTCGTGGGCGGCAATCAGAAAGCCTGCGGTGCCTGCGGCCGGGTCCTGGATGTGCTCGCCGGGCTGTGGCTTCAGGCAGCGCACCATGGTGTTGATCAGGGCGCGGGGGGTGAAGTACTGGCCAGCACCGGACTTGGTTTCGTTGGCGTTCTTCTCCAGCAGGCCTTCGTACAGATCGCCCAGGCCGTCTTTCTGGGCGCTGAACCAGTCGATCTGGTCCAGGGTCTTGATCATCTGTTCCAGATGGCGCGGCTCCCGCAGGCGGGTCTGGGCATCGGCGTAGATGGCGCTGATCAACGGGTCGTCGTGTACCAGATTGCCGTCGCCGTCCTTGCCCGTGGACAGGCTGAGCAGGATGCGTTTGTAGTCGTTCAGCAGGTTGATGCCGGATTTGCCGTTCAGGTCGCTCCAGCGGCAGCCTTCCGGCAGCGGGTGCTTTACCAGGGTGCCAAAGTCCTTGTTCTCATGGACCATCTTGATGAACAGCAGCAGCACCAGTTCGGTGACGTAGTCCGAGTAGTTGATGCCGTCGTCTCGCAGAACGTCGCACAGGTTCCAGAGTTTTTGGACGATGTCGTTGTTGATCATGGGTAATCCTTGGAAGGGCGCTCCTGCTTTGTCAGCGCCTTATGTATAAAAAAACTGGAAATCTGTGCATGTGGCGGTCGACATGATAAGAAAAGCCGATCTTCTATGCATGTCATTCAGATGGTGTTCAGGCACTCTGCTGCGGCCACATCGCCTCATTCAATTCATCCAACACCGTATCCAGCTGCTCCCCCAGCACTTTGTTCATCTGCTTCGCTCCGCCATCATCGGCGAACCGGTGGTTTACAAACTCCCGGTCGATGATGACTTCGTGCACCAGTTGCTTGGCCAGCCGCTCCAGCCATTTGCGTTGGTTTGGGGTCCAGTTGTGCTGGGTATAGATGCGGTCCATGGCTTCGGCCACGCGCTGTTCGAAGGGAATCAGCGGCTCGCCCAGGGCAGCGCGGCGGATGTAGCCGATGATGCTGGCGGCGATGTCTTTGTTGGTCTGGTTGCGCACGGCGCTTTGCAGGCGGGCTTCAGAGTAGCCGTGGTTGTCCAGCAGCAGTTTGACTTCCCGTAGCTGTTCCCGGGTGAGGTCACGGGGTTTGTTGACCACCACGGCCAGGGCGGCAGACTGGTTGAGCTGCTGTTTGATGAACTCGTTGAAGCTGTCCAGGTAGTCTTCCGGCTTGTCATGCTCGCCGTAGCTTTGGATACGCTCGCGGATTTCGTCTTCGTGGTCGGAGATCAGCGGCATGTAGTCACTGCCCACCAGGGACTTCACCTCGGCCAGCTGGTTCAGCAGGCCGCTGTGTTGTTTGATGAATTCCGAGGCCTGACGCGGGCCGAGCTGGTGCAGGTGCTGGTGCAGGGATTTGGGTTCCACGCCCCAGCTCTGCTGCAGTTCGTCCAGCTTCTGTTTCAGAGCCGGGCGGTTTTCGGCCTTGTTGTCGGCCTTGCGCAGCACCCGCATGAGTTTCTGGCTGAGCTGGCTGAGTACCACATCCGCGTGGCTTTCATCGGGCTGTTCACCGGGGCTTGCGAGGGCCTTTTCCAGGTGCTCGTCGTCGGTGAGTTCATCCACCAGTTGCTCCAGGGTGATGTTGGGGTCTTTCACCAGGGGCTTCATGGTGTTCACATCCTGCAGGGCGGCGTAGATGTCCACCGGGTCGTATATGCGGAACACGGTCTTGCCGATCTCGTCGCAGCGGCGGGTGGCGCGGCCTATCATTTGCTCGTACAGAATGCGTGAGCGCACCCGGCGCATGAACACCAGGTTGCAGATGCGTGGCACGTCGATGCCGGTGGTGAGCAGGTCCACGGTGATGGCGATATTGGGGTAGCGCTCGTTCTTGTAGCGGCGGATGAGCTGATCCACCTTGTCGCTCTGACCGGTGATCTTGGCCACGGCGGCTTCGTTGTACTGGCCGTTGTAGAGGTCTTTGAAAGCTTCGTCCAGCAGGCGTTTCACCATATCCGCATGCAGGTCGGTGGCGCAGAAGATCATGGTTTTCTCGTCGCCGAACGGGTCCAGCTCCTGCACCAGTTGTTCGCAGATCACCCGGTTGAAGTTTTCGTTGATCACCCGGCGGTTGAAGGCGTCCACCTCGAAGTTGAGTTCATCCTCCAGCTCGGTGGTGTCCACTTCCCCGGTCTGGGTGTTGATGACTTCCACCGGCTTGCCCTTCTCGAAGGTAATGCCGTTCTGGCTGAGCAGGGTTTCGTAGCGGATGGGGGGCTCGTGGTCGATCAGCCAGTCGTCCGCCACGGCTTCCCGGTAGGAGTAGGTGTAAACGGGTTTGCCGAAGATTTCGCTGGTGTGCTTGGCCGGGGTGGCGGTCAGGCCGATCTTTACGGCGTCGAAGTAATCCAGTACCCGGCGGTAACTGGAGAGGTATTGGCTGGTATCCCGCAGGGCCAACTCGCCTTCCGTCATTTCCTGGTCCAGGGTGTAGCCCCGGTGGGCCTCGTCGATGATGATGCAGTCGAATTGATCGATGGGCGGCGGGTTGTCGCTCATGAAGATGCGTTTGACCATGGCCTGCACGGTGGCGACCTGGACGCGGGTTTCCGCCTCGGCGGCCATGTCGCCCAACTCGGCCACGTTGTAGATCTTGCTGAGCGTGTGGTTCTGCTCTAGCGGTGCTTCGTTGAAGGCGTCGATGGCTTGCTGGCCCAGTGCGGTGCGGTCTACCAGGAACAGGATGCGGTGGAAGCGCTCGGCCTTCAGGAAACGGTACATCAGCCCGATGATGGTGCGGGTTTTACCGGTGCCGGTGGCCATCGCCAGTAACGCGGTACGCACGCCACGGGCCAGGGCGTGTTCGGTGGCGACAATGGCGTTCTGTTGATAATCCCGCAGTTTCAGGTAGCCGAAGGGCTCGTCTTTTAACAGTTTTTCAGCGTTTTCCTTGTCCCTTTCCAGCAAATCCAGCAGGCCGCCGGGGGTGTGGAACTGCGGCAGTGCCCGGTGCAGGTTGCTGGGCTCGCGCACATCCCGGAACCAGGTGCCGGACTGTTCCGCCAGTTGCGGAATATAGGGGCGGCCGTTGCAGGAATACACGAAGGGCACGTGGTAATGGCCGCTTTCATCGGCAGGCCAGGCGATTGTGCGCCCCATCAACTCCCAGGCGCCGACTAAGGGTGCGTCTACCTTGAAGCCTTTGCTGTAACGTTCGGCCTGGCGGATTTTGCCGGCGACGTTGGTGTTCTCTTTCTTGGCTTCTACCACTGCGATGGGTGTAAGGCCTGCAAACAGCACGTAATCGGCCCGGCCCTTCTCGCCGTTGTGGTTGGTGGGCCATTCGGCAATGGCGCGATAGGTGCCTTTTTCCGGGCGGGCGCCTTTCTGGAAAGTGATGTCCTGGCTGTCGGCTTCCCATCCGGCTTCCTGCAGTTGCTGGTCGATGAGAATGCGGGCGAGTTCTTCGTTCAGTACCAGGGTGTCGGTAGCCGCTTTGGTCTGTTTGGCTACCTGCTGGCGCTGCTGATTAACGGTTTGCTCGCCCTGCTCCGTGAGCTGTTGTTGCAACGCTTTGATCTTTTGCTCGTAGGCCTGCTGCTGTTGGCTCAGGGCTTGTTCGTGCTGGCGGGCCTGTTCCGCCAAAGCGCGGGATTCTTCATCCATGGCGAGCGCCAGGGCTTCGTATTCGGCTTTCTCCTGCTCGATCAGCTGGCTGAGCTGCTGGCTGCTGTCCAGCGCCATGTTGGCGTGTTGCAGATCGTGGCGGAGCTTTTCGATGTCGCTCTGAAGCTGGCGTAACTGTGCGCTGGGATCTGCTGGAGGGACAAAGGGGCCGGGCTTGAAGCTGGCACCGGTTTTACCGAAGGAACGGTGAAACCAGATGGCCAGGGCGCGAGCCACTTTCAGGCCATCCATCGCTTCTTTGTGTTGGGTGCGGAACTGGTGGGTGGCCTTGTTACCCTCAATGCGCAGGATGTGGAACAGCTCTTTGATCTGCGGTTCCAGCCGCAATTCCCGGTTCAGGCGATAGAGCAATTCGGACTGGCTGGTTTGTTCGTCAAACTCGATACCGGAGAGCGCGGCCAGATGCTGGGCCAGGGCTTCGCCGAGCTGGCGGAGTTTGATCAGGGTGGTGTTGGGGTCGCTGGCAAAGGCGCGTTCGGCAGATTCGGCCAGTTCCATGAACAGTGAGTCGTGTTCGGCCAGAAATCCAAAATTCGCCGAGTGGTTACTGCTCCCTTGCACGGCCTGCTCCCGATATCAGCACCTATTAACGAATGATGAGTGCCGCGCCGGGCACTCATCATAGTTGCCGGTTAACTTGCTAACCTGTCGGTAACTTTATCAGCGGAGTCTGGCAGAGGCCAATGATTAACCGGCTTCCCGCAACTCCCGCGCCGCCGCCACCATATTCTCCAGGGCCGGTATGACTTCTTCCCACTGCCGGGTTTTCAGGCCGCAGTCCGGGTTTACCCACAGGCGTTCTGCCGGCACCCGTTCCGCTGCTTTGCTCATCAGGCTGACGATCTGATCCCGGGACGGAATGTTCGGTGAATGGATGTCATAGACTCCCGGGCCGATTTCGTTCGGGTAGCGGAACGCCTCGAATACATCCAGCAGTTCCATGGCGGAGCGGGAGGTTTCGATGGTGATGACGTCCGCGTCCATGCGGGCGATGTCTTCAATAATGTCGTTGAACTCCGAATAGCACATATGGGTGTGGATCTGGGTAGTGTCCTTCACGCCGTTGGCGGTGATGCGGAACGCATCGATAGCCCAGTCCAGGTAGTCCTGCCACTGTGACCGGCGCAGGGGCAGGCCTTCCCGCAGGGCGGCCTCGTCAATCTGGATGATGTTGACGCCGGCGGCCTCCAGGTCCAGCACTTCCTGGCGGATGGCCAGGGCCAGCTGGAAGGCGGTGTCACGCCGGGGCTGGTCGTCCCGCACAAAGGACCAGTTGAGGATGGTGACCGGGCCGGTAAGCATGCCTTTGAGGGGCTTGTCCGTAAGGGAGCGGGCGTAGGCAATCCACTCCACGGTCATGGGACCGGGGCGGTGGATATCACCATAGAGAATCGGCGGTTTTACACAGCGGGATCCGTAGGATTGCACCCAGCCGAAGCGGGTGAAGATATAGCCTTCCAGCTGTTCACCGAAATACTCCACCATGTCATTACGTTCCGCCTCACCGTGGACCAGCACGTCCAGCCCCAGCTTTTCCTGTTCGCGGATGGCTCGCTCGATTTCTGTCTTCATGGTCGTGACATAGTGTTCCCGGCTGATTTCCTGCTTGCGGTACGCCAGCCGCGATTTGCGGATGTCCGTGGTCTGCGGGAAGGAGCCGATGGTGGTGGTGGGATAGCGGGGCAGCTTCAGATGTTGAGCCTGCTTGTTCGCCCGAATGGAGTAGGGGCTCTTGCGCTGGCCCAGCTCCGGCCTGATGGCCTGCACCTGCTGTCTGATGTCCGGATTATTGACCCTGCCTGATGCCCGCCGGCTGGCAATGGCCCGGGCGTTATCGGCCAGGGGTCCTGCCACAGCGTCAGTCCCCTCATTGAGGGCGCTTTTCAGCACACGGAGTTCGTCCAGTTTCTGGGTGGCGAAGGCAAGCCAGCTGCGGATCTCAGGATCCAGGTCGCTCTCCAGGGCCAGGTCCACGGGTACGTGGATCAGCGAGCTGGAGGGGGCCAGCCACAGGCGGTCACCGAGCTTGTCGTGGACCGGTGTCAGCCATTCCAAAAGACCGTTGAGGTCCGTCTTCCAGATATTGCGTCCGTCGATCACCCCCAGGGACAGCACCTTGTGGGGGGGCAGCCAGTCGACCACCGCCTGCACATCCTGTTTGCCCCGTACCGCGTCTATGTGGAGACCGGCCACTGGCAGGTTGCAGGCCTGCTGCAGGTTTTCCGCGAGGGTGCCGAAATAGGTGGTTAGTAGCAGTTTGCTGCGGCTTCCCTTGAGGGCGTGGTAGGCGGTTTCCAGGGCTGCTTTCCAGTCGGCGTCCAGTTCGGTGACCAGGACGGGCTCATCCACCTGAACCCAGTCCACCCCCAGGTCCGCCAGCTGATCCAGCAATTGCCCGTAGACCGGCAGCAGGCGCTCCAGCAGTTGCAGGCGGTCGTCGCCTTCCCGGGCCTTGCACAGCCACAGGTAGGTGACCGGACCGATGATTACCGGCTTGGGGGAAACACCGGCACTGCGCGCCTCGGCAATCTGGTCTAACAGCCTCTGGTTGTTGAGGGAGAATGCCGTGTCCTCGGACACTTCCGGGACGATGTAGTGATAGTTGGTGTCGAACCACTTGGTCATCTCACCGGCCGCAATGCCGCAACCGCAGTCCGCCGGTGACCGGCCCCGGGCCACGCGGAAGTAGTGGTCCAGTTCGCTGCCCTTAAGTCCCTGAACCCGCTCCGGTAGATGGCCCAGGGTGAAGCTCATGTCCAGGACATGGTCGTACAGGGAAAAGTCCCCCACCGGCGCGTAGTCCAGGTCGGCCTGGGTTTGCCAGTTCTGCTGCCGCAGGTGTTTCGCCGTGTTCAACAGGTCGTCCGCGGTGGTTTTCGGCTTCCAGTAGTCTTCCAGTGCGAACTTGAGTTCTCGCCGGGTGCCGATGCGGGGAAACCCGAGGTTGTGTGTCAGTGCCATGGTGGTGCTCCTGTTAATCAATAAGTGGCAGGAGCATAACCACTGAAGTTCATGACGAAAAATGGTTAAATGTCACCAATCCATGACATCGATTCATAAATAGCCATGATCGAACGAAGCCATCTGAAAATCCTGCGGGAAATCGACCGCCAGGGTTCCCTGACCGCTGCCGCCAGGGCATTGCACCTGACCCAGTCCGCCCTCAGTCACAAGATCACCCGGCTCGAGCAGCTACTGGGTACGCCCTTGTGGCAGAAGGAAGGTCGGGGCCTTAAGCTCACCCAGGCTGGTGATTACCTGTTGCAACAGGCCAACCGCCTGCTGCCCCAGCTGGAACGGGTGGATGAGCGCCTGTTGCAGTTTGCCCGGGGCGAACGGGGGGCGCTGAACATTGGTATGGAGTGTCACCCCTGTTACCAGTGGTTGCTGAAAGTTGTGGACCCCTTCCTGGCCCGGTGGCCAGGGGTGGATGTGGACGTCACCCAGAAGTTCCAGTTCGGTGGCATGGCAGCGCTGTTCAACCATGACATTGACCTGCTGGTGACGCCAGATCCGATCGTTCGGGAAGGGATTCACTTCGAGCCGGTGTTTCCCTACGAGCAGGTGCTGGTGGTCAGCCGTGATAGTGAGCTTGCCGGGCTGGAACGGGTAACCCCGCAGCAGGTGGCCGCCCAGACCCTGTATACCTACCCGGTGGCCATCGAGCGCCTGGATATCTTCCAGCAGTTCCTGTTGCCTGCCAGTTGCCTGCCCAAAAAGCACAAGGTACTGGAAGCCACCGAGATGATGCTGCAGATGGTCGCCGCCGGCCGGGGCGTGGCCACGTTGCCACTTTGGCTGGTGGAGGAATACGCCGAGAGCCTGCCAATCACGCCAGTCAGGTTGGGTGAACAGGGCATTCACAAGCACATCCACCTGGGCGTTCGAACGGCAGACCTCGACGACCGCCACACCCGGGCGTTTATCGAAATGGCGGGTGAAACCTCGCTGGTGTGATCCTGATCCCTCTGTCGCTCAGCATGGTTGTTGTCGGTGGTTTCTCTGTATATAGTGTTTATGTTCTTGGCGTAATACCAGATATTGTGATTAATTGATGATCAGTCTGGTATTGGGAATCCGGTGAGAGTCCGGAACTGACGCGCAGCGGTATTGGGGAACGAGCGGGCATCATGACACTGGCACACGCCGGGAAGTCGCCCGCAAGGCCGAACCGGAAGGTTTACGCCCCTGAGTCCGAAGACCGGCCAAGGACAGAGTGCTGTGCCTTCGCGTTTTAAAGGCGAGCGGACGGGTTCCAGTTTTTTGCCACGGAATCCACGGAAGAACACGGAAAAAAGCAAAAGACCAAGACGTTATTGGGCCACGAAATCCACGAAAGAACACGAAATTGAAAAAACCAGACCTGTCTGTTCAGTAATCGTTTTTTCGTGTTCTTTCGTGTTCTTTCGTGGGTTTAGTGGCTAAAAAATCTTTTCATCTTTTTTCCGTGTTCTTCCGTGGATTCCGTGGCTGACCAGCCCCTCCTGCAACGCGAAGCCAGTAACCCCCAACGCGTTGTAAAGGAGAGCACCCATGTCCACAGCCCTGGCCGAGGCACCCCCAGCCACTACGGAATCCCTCCAGGTCATCAAGCGCAACGGCACCCTGGTGGGCTTTGATCCCTCCAAAATCAGCGTCGCCGTCACCAAGGCCTTCCTTGCCGTCGAGGGCGACCAGGCCGCCGGCTCCGCCCATATCAACCATGCCGTCAAAGCCGTGACTGAGCAGGTGGTCCAGGCCATCAGTCGTCGCCTGAAGGCCGGTGGCAAGGTCCATATCGAGGACATCCAGGACCAGGTGGAGCTGGCCCTGATGCGGGGCGAAGAACAGAAAGTCGCCCGCGCCTACGTCCTCTACCGGGAGGAACACGCCCGCCAGCGGGCGCTGGACGAGCCAGTGGAAGCGCATCCGCACCTGACCGTGAAAAAGGCCGATGGCACGTCGGCACCCCTGGACCTGGGTTTGATGAAGCTGCAGGTGGAGCAGGCGGCACAGGGCCTGGAAGGCATCGACGGTGAATCCCTGGTGGAGGATGCGCTGCGCAACCTCTACGACGGTATCGAGGAAACCGGGGTACTGTCCGCACTGATCATGACCGCCCGGGGCCGGATCGAACAGGAACCGGACTACAGCGCCGTCACCGCGCGCTTGCTGCTGGAACAGATTCGCCTGGAAACCGCTGGTGCACTGAACCTGCCCACCACGCTCTCGCTGGCGGAGGTTTACCCACAGGCGCTGACTGCGTTTATTCACGAAGGCATCCGCTACGAACTGCTGGACGAAGCCCTCGCCGCCTTTGACCTTGAACGCCTGGGCGGCGCCCTGAAGCCGGATCGGGACCAGCAGTTCGGCTTCCTCGGCCTGCAGACCCTGTACGACCGCTACTTCCTGCACTGGAACCAGGCCCGCCTGGAGTTGCCCCAGGTGTTCTTTATGCGTGTCGCCATGGGCCTGGCCCTGCGGGAGGATGACCCCAACACCCGCGCCATCGAATTCTATGAGCTGCTGTCCAGCTTCGACTACATGGCCAGCACCCCCACGCTGTTCAACAGCGGCACCCGACATTCCCAGCTGTCCTCCTGCTACCTCACCACCGTACAGGATGACCTGGAGAGCATTTATGGCGCCATCCGGGATAACGCCATGCTCTCCAAGTGGGCTGGCGGCCTGGGCAATGACTGGACCCCGGTGCGCGCCCTGGGCTCCCACATCAAGGGCACCAACGGTCAGAGCCAGGGCGTGGTGCCGTTCCTGAAGGTGGTCAACGACACCGCCGTGGCGGTGAACCAGGGCGGCAAACGCAAGGGCGCCGTCTGCGCCTATCTGGAAAGCTGGCACCTGGATATCGAGGAATTCCTGGAGCTGCGCAAGAACACCGGTGACGAACGCCGTCGCACCCACGACATGAACACCGCCAACTGGGTGCCGGACCTGCTGATCGAACGCATGCGTGAAGATGGCGACTGGACCCTGTTCTCCCCCAGCGATGTGAGTGACTTGCACGACCTGTACGGCAACGCCTTCCGGGAACGCTACGAGCACTATGAACAGCTGGCGGAACAGGGAAAAATTACCCTGTACAAGACGGTCTCCGCCAAGCAGCTGTGGCGCAAGATGCTCACCGTGCTGTTCGAAACCGGCCACCCCTGGATCACCTTCAAGGACCCCTGCAACCTGCGCTCACCCCAGCAGCATAAAGGGGTCGTCCACAGTTCCAACCTGTGCACCGAAATCACCCTCAACACCAGCGAAGACGAAATTGCCGTGTGCAACCTGGGTTCGGTGAACCTGGCGGCCCACGTCCAGGATGGTGAGCTGGACGTAAAACGACTGGAGCGCACCGTCACCACCGCCGTACGCATGCTCGATAACGTTATCGACATCAACTACTACGCGGTGCCCCAGGCGAAGAACTCCAACCTCAAACACCGCCCGGTGGGTCTGGGTCTGATGGGCTTCCAGGACGCCCTCTACAAACTCGGCGTACCCTACGCCAGCCCGGAAGCGGTGGAGTTCGCTGACGTGGCCATGGAACAGCTCAGCTACTTCGCCATCCGTGCATCCGCCACATTAGCCGGTGAACGTGGCGCCTACGGGAGTTACGAGGGTTCCCTGTGGGACCAGGGCATCCTGCCCATCGACTCCCTGGACCTGCTGAAAGCGAACCGTCGCGACGGCGATTGCTCGGTCAACACCGAAGCCCGCCTGGACTGGAGCCCGGTACGGGAGCTTGTCGCCAGAAACGGCATGCGCAACAGCAACGTCATGGCCATCGCACCGACGGCTACCATCTCCAACATCGTTGGTGTCTCCCAGTCCATCGAACCGGCCTACCAGAACCTGTTCGTCAAATCGAACCTCTCCGGCGAGTTCACCGTGGTGAACCCTTCACTGGTCCGTGACCTCAAGGCTGAGGGCCTGTGGGACAACGTCATGGTCAACGATCTCAAGTACTTCGACGGCAGCGTGCAACAGATCGACCGCATCCCGGCGGAGCTGAAAGCCCGCTACGCGACAGCCTTCGAGATCGATGCCCGCTGGTTGGTGGAGGCCGCCGCGCGACGTCAGAAATGGCTCGACCAGGCCCAGAGCCTGAACCTGTACATGGCCGAGCCCAACGGCCGAAAACTCGATGAACTGTACCAGCTGGCCTGGCAGCGGGGCCTCAAAACCACCTATTACCTGCGCTCCCTGGGTGCCACCGGTGCTGAAAAAACCACCCCGGTCGCCGCGCCACAGCCGCAGGTGTGTTCCATTGACGAGCCTGATTGTGAGGCTTGTCAGTAACTGATTTTTTTAGCCACGGAATCCACGGAAGAACACGGAAAATAGCGAAAGGCAAAAACGTTACGGGCCACTAAACCCACGAAAGAACACGAACAAAGATTCACTACGAAAAGAAAAAGGCTTTGTTGTCTTTTACTTTCGTGTTCTTTCGTGGGTTTAGTGGCTAAAAAGATCCTTTCATCTTTTCTTTTTTGTTTTTCCTTCCGTGTTCTTCCGTGGATTCCGTGGCCAACAAATTCTTTAAGCGGAGAAACTCCATGCTCAACTGGGACGACGAACCAAAAATCACCCCGCAAGCTGCAAACCCCGTAGGCCCGGCCCCGGTCAATGTCGATGATAAACGCGTCATCAACGGCGAAACCGACATCAACCAGCTGGCGCCGTTCAAGTACCCCTGGGCCTGGGAGTACTTCATGAACGCCAACAAGAACCACTGGACCCCCCTGGACGTCAACATGGCCCAGGACGTCCACGACTATCACCACCGCCTAACGGCCCCGGAAAAACACGTCTACGAGAACGTGCTGGCCTACCTCACCACTTCCGATATCCTCGCCATGCGCAACATCGGCCTGGCCGTCATGGAAAAGATGAGCGCCCCGGAGCTGCAGATCTACCAGGCACGACAGGTCTACGAGGAAGCCATGCACACCTGGGCCTACCAGCACTGCATCGAAACCCTCAACCTGGACCAGAGCGAAATCTACAATCGCTACCGCGTGGTGCCGGAAATCAACGGCAAGATCCGGATGGCCAACCGCCGCCTGGACGCGGCCATGCGCTCCGACCTGAACCTGCGCAACCGGGACGACCTGCAGGAATTCATCATGTCCTACCTGTTCTTCGCGGCCGTATTCGAGGGTGCCTGGTTCTACAACGGCTTCAGCCCCATCTTCGCCCTCCAGCGCCAGGGCCTGATGCGGGGCACCGGCGAACAGCTGCAGTACATCCTGCGGGATGAGGCCATGCACTTTTCCTTCGGCCTGAAAGTGGTCAACCAGATTCTGGAGGAGGAAAACATCACCCTCGACCCCAAGGCGGTGCGGGACATGTGGGACGAGTCGGAAGCGGCAGAGAAAGCCTATGCTGACTATATCCTGCGGGATCCCATCCTCGGCTATTCCGCCGAATACCACAGCGAGCAGTTCCGGTTTGTCGCCAACCGCCGGGCGAGAACCGTGGGCCTGGAAGAGCCGTTCCCCGGGGCGAAGAACGTCTCCCCCTGGCTGGACGAACAGGCCACCCTGCGCAAGGAGAAGAACTTCTTCGAGACCCGGGTGATCGAGTACCAGACCGGCGCGCAGCTGGAGTGGTAGGTCATTGGGCTGCGTCGCCAGGGCTTCAGGGAAACGGTCATTGGCAGTTACACTGTCGCTGAACCCGAAGCGTGAGACCCCATGCCCAGATCCTTCTATCGCCGCGGGCCGGACCACCGCGGCGGTGCCCCGGTGACCTTCCTGGATGTCCGGCGCCGATTTCAGTTCCGCACCGTCGAGATCGGCCGCTGGGTGACTGAGCCGGAAAAGCAGCGTAGTGCCGCCCTGTTCTACGACGCCCTGTGCGATCTGATGACTATACTGGGCGGCACCGAAACCCTGATCTCCCTGCGGGGCACCCTGGCCCTGCAGTACGGCATCGGCGGCCAGCCGGGCGTATCCGCTCACTACACCCCGGCCACCCGCAGCTTTGCCCTGGCCAAGAATGCCGGTCCCGGCAGTATCGCCCATGAGTGGTTCCACGCCTTTGATCACTACATTGCCGACAAGCTGTTTGAACAAGGCAGCAAAGGCGCTTTCGGCTCCACCCTATGGCTGACCCGGGACGATCCGGTTTCACACCCCCTCAACCAGCGCCTGCAGGCCTGTTACAAGGCCATTCTGCTGAACCCGGCCGGTACCGGACCCAGCGATCTGTTTCGCCAGTCCGCGAAAGCCGACAAGGCCGCCGGTGTCCTCTACTTCAGCAAGCCCGAAGAACTCTGTGCCCGGGCCTTCGAGGCATTTGTGCAGGACGCCGACTGCAAGAACGAATTCCTGGTCAAGGGTACCCGGGAAACCGACGAAGCCAGGATGGGGCTGTACCCGCGGGGTGAGCAGCGGGAGGCGATCAACTGCGCCTTTCAGAACTACTTTTTCAACCTTGGTCATGCACTGCAGCGGATCAAGGTCTGAGGAGCGGGATTGACACACACAGGCTGGTATATTGCATTCAGGTTGGGTGTCTGACGGCTATGCTATCAGGGATGGACCAGAGTCCGACCAGAGGTTCGTGTGACCCGCGAACCGTGCGCCCGGCTCCATGCATTTGCTGGTGAGAGGTAGAATAATTGGCCTACTACATAACAAAAGTCTTGGTAACTGCGGTTCTGGTTGTGCTGATCTCGGAGATATCAAAACGCAGTTCATTTATCGGGGCGGTTCTTGCATCCGTGCCTTTGACCTCTGTTCTGGCATTGCTTTGGTTATACATCGACACCGGGGATATCGACAGGGCCAGCGAACTTGCCAGCAGCGTATTCTGGCTGGTCATCCCATCTTTGGCATTATTTGTCGCTATGCCGTTACTCCTTAAGCAAGGTGTCAACTTCTACCTCAGCCTCGCGGTATCGATTGGCATTACCACAACCTGTTACTGGTTAATGATCATTGTTCTCCACCATTATGGCGTAGACCTTTGAACTATCGATCATTGCGTTTGGGGAGATATCCATGCGCTTGATCCTGGTCAGTCTGCTGCTCGCAACCCTGTTAACCGGCTGCGCCAACGTCTCACGTTTCGAGAAAGGACCGTTGGTGGCCCATGGTGAACAAATTGATGGCTCCGGCGAACCTCTTTATTACGTGGTAGGGATAGATCTGGGGAAAGCAGGGGATTCAAGGCCTTTGGAGGCTCTGCTGAGACTGTCACCGGACAGTCCACCGGTTTCCATTGGTGCTCTGCGACCGCAACAGGTTGCCCGTTACCTGCCACCCTTTGTACCGCCTCCACAGTGGCCTGACTCATGGAAGCAAAAATCCAGAGAGAACGATGCCTATACGGGGGGCGGATTCCACATCGTGTTCAGGGAGGGACGTCTGTTGTCGGTCGGGATCTGTTCCCATTGCGCCGGGGAAAGGGAGGAGCCAGTAGTTGGCACGCCGGATGGTCAGCATTGGTACGCCTTGCCGCTTACCCGGCAGCAGGTCATCGATGTATTTGGTCATCCGGACCGGGTACATAAAGTGAATGAGGTTCGATACTGAGTGAGGTGAAGATGTGTTGGAAGCAGAGCCAATGAAACCATCTCGTGTTACCGCAACCCGCCTGGTGCCATCGCTTGCCTGGCTGCTGGCCTTTGCCCTCTTTGCTCTGCTTTATATCTCCCTTCGGGACGTTTTCCCCCACGGCGTGGGGTGGTTTTTCAAGGTCATCCCTATTGCACTGCTCCTTCAGTTGGTGGTGGCAAAGGGCGCGGGGAGAACCCGTAACTTCCTGATTGCCGCGCTGGTGCTCTCGGGAACCGGGGACATTCTGCTCAGCCTGGACGGCCTGTTTATTCCCGGGCTGGGCGCCTTCCTGCTGGCTCAACTGACTTACACAGCGTTATTTCTCACACAGTTTCGCTGGCGGGTGGGTCGATTGCCCTGGGCGGCCGTGATCCTTGCCTACGCCCTGGCCTGCACCCTGTTTATCATTCCACAGACTGGTGACCTGCAGCTGGTAACTTTGGTTTATATGATTGCCATCAGCCTGATGGCGATCTCCGCCGGTTTCCGGGATGACAGTCAATTTCTCTGGGTGGCCCTGGGTGCGCTGATCTTCATGGTCAGCGATACCCTGATTGCCATCGACAAGTTCGTCTCGCCCTTCGCCGGATCGGGTGTCGCCATTATGGCCACCTACTATATTGCCCAGTTGCTGATTTGCGTTGGTGTGATCAGGCATGGCCGTGGCCCAGGCGGTTAGATTTTTTCCCCGTTGCTTCCTGCGATTAGTCGAAATGCTTACCCCTGATGCATATGATTGGCGTACATGAAGAAACCGCCGAGAGAACGATGACGAAAACAGCAGGGCCATCAAGCAGGAAGAGTTACACCTACCTGGGAACGGTTGATGACTCGGTGTTCCGCTACAAGTGGGATATCGACATTGACCTGAAATACCTGAACAACATGCTCCTGCGCAAGGCGGTCATGGGTGAGCGGATTGTGCTCAACGATGGCTATCTTCTCAACCTGCCTGCGGCCCGCGAGGCCCTGTTGAATCCCTCGAAATCACCCCTCAAGCTCCTGATCGAACAGAATTTTGTCCGCATTTTGCAGCGTAACGAGTCCCTGGCCGAGTTGCCGGAAGCCATGGCTTCCCAGGGTGTGGAGTCCTTTGAAGGTCTGCGCAAATCTGCCGAATGGAGCGACCTTGGCCCCATGCTCAAGCGTTGGGAGCCGGTATTGCAGCAATATCAGAATTTCCTGCCCTGGCCGAAAAAGGATATCAGCCATGGCTTCACCCTGATGATGCAGCGATTACAGGGGCACACGGTGCAGGGTCTGGGGCTGAACCATGTCAGTGATGACCTCTGGCGCCGGGTACTGGATACCTACCTGGAGCAATCAGAGCAATCCCATGCCGCAGCGAGAACACGGTGGGAAAACCTGGTGCTCGAACTGGCCGGACAGGAGCCGCAAGCAAAGTCCCTGGTGGACGAACTGATGGGCCTGGCGAACCAGGTTTACCACTACAATTTCGGCGTATGCCTTTCTGCGGTCAGGGACCCGGCCCAGGCAGGCAGTTCCCTGGACTCATCCACCATCGCGGTCGAAACCCGATACAGCCCGGCTTTCGCCGACCTGTTGCAGGTCGATTCCGTTATGGACACCGTAACGTTTGATGCGCCAACGCTGAAGCTGCCCAGGCGGGTTCCGGTGGACGCCAGGGATTTCTGGGAACAGCTGGTGCGGCCGGATACCGAGCTGGGCGAGAAACGGGCGGGTTTCGTCGACAGTTATGAGGCTTATCTCAATGGTGAAATCGACCGCAAGCAACTGGAAGATATTGCGGATGACTATTCCCGCAGGCTTCTTCGCAGTTGTGGAGAGGTGGAAACCCGGTCAAGGACCGCCCGACTGGGTCGCACTGCCATGAGCCTCGGTTTTGTCGGCGCCGGGACGTTACTGGGGGGACCGGTGTTTGCGTTGTTGTTATGGGTGGCCGAAAACGCCGCGGTCCCGACCGTGATGAAAGTGTTGCGCCGCAGGGGGCAGGAGGTTGAGCTGCCGGTTGCAGGGAGCAAATCCCGAACCCCGGAACCGGTAAGCGCCGGTGGTGCTGGTACCCAGCTGGCGTCTGTTCAGCTGGACCCGGGGAAGGCGTCCGAGCTGGTCAGTCAGATCAGGGACTTTGGCTAGTGTGCCTTTATCGCCATTTCGTGTGCCGCTGAGAAGCTGGGTACTCCTGCTTGGGGGCAGGAACCTTTTAATGGAACTGTAGTTACCTGCCGGTCCGCGAGAACCATGGCCCGGACCGGTCAGAGGGCCCCGTCCCGCACACTTTCCATGACCACGAACGTGCTGGTCTGCAGCACGTGGGGCAGGGCTGAGATTTGCTCCCCCAGCACCTGTCGGTATTCGGCCATGTTGCGGGTGCGGACTTTCAGCAGGTAATCGAAGTTGCCGGCAATCATGTGGCACTGCTCGACGGCAGCAATGCCCCGCACCGCCTCGTTAAAGGCGGCCAGGGCCTTGCTGCTGGTGTCGTTGAGGGTCACCTGGGCAAAGGCGATATGGCTCATGCCCATACGGGTCTGGTTGAGCAGGGCGGTGTAGCCGGTGATATAGCCCTGCTCCTCCAGCCGACGCATGCGAACCTGGCAGGGGGTCTTGGACAGCCCCACGCGGGAGGCCAGTTCGGTGATGGTAATGCGTGCGTTCTTCTGCAGTTCCCGCATGATGGAGTAGTCGATACGGTCTGGCTCAGTCATAGGCTCTGGTTCCTGGCGGTATAAAACCGGTCGTCGATTATCTGCGTACCTCCCCTTAGCGTTCTAGACTGACATCTATACAGGTTCGACAGCAGGCATCGCCGGATCCGCTTCCCGGATAACGGGCTTTTCAGGTCGTTTTCCCTGAAATCATGAAAATCATGGCGATCATTGTAATTAAGATCGCCTCAAAATGGGCAATTTTACTACTGTATAAAATTAATACAGGAAAACGGCCTACCCTCCTGTCGGTAGAATGCCTGCAAGAGAGACACATGACGATGAGGTTACCGCTATGAAACCGCAGCAGTCAGAGAAACCGACACTGGCCGAAAGCCGCCAGGCTGTCCGCAACTACTATCTCGCCGATGAATATAAGGTGATCCATGAACTGATTGCGGAGGCCGGCCTGACAGCGGAGGAGCGTCGTGCTATCTCCGACCGGGCCGCTGACCTGGTGCGGGATGTGCGTTCCAGCGCGCGCTCCACCATTATGGAAAAGTTCCTGGCGGAGTATGGCCTGACCACCAAGGAAGGCGTGGCCCTGATGTGCCTGGCAGAGGCCCTGCTGCGGGTGCCGGACAACATGACCATCCACGCCCTGATTGAGGACAAGATCACCTCCGGCAACTGGGGTGCCCATGTGGGCAAGGCGTCGTCCTCGTTTATCAACTCCACCACCGTGGCGTTGCTGATGACCAGTAACCTGCTGAAGGATTCCGAGCGCCAGAGCGTGGGGGACACCCTGCGGAAGATGGTCAAGCGTATGGGCGAGCCGGTGGTTCGTACCGTCGCCGGCCAGGCGATGAAGGAGATGGGCCGCCAGTTCGTACTGGGCCGGGACATCGAAGAGGCTCACAAGGAAGGCAAGGAGTACGTGGCCAAGGGCTACACCTATTCCTACGACATGCTGGGGGAGGCGGCGAGAACCGACGCCGATGCCCTGCGTTACTACGATGCCTACGAGAACGCCATCGACTATATCTCTCAGTTCTGCGATGGCGATGTGCGCAAGAACCCGGGTATTTCAGTCAAGTTGTCCGCACTGCTGGCGCGCTACGAGTATGGCCAGCGTGACCGGGTCATGAACGAGCTGATGCCCCGGGCCCTGAAACTGGCGAAGAAGGCCGCCGCTGCCAACATGGGCTTTAACATCGATGCCGAGGAACAGGACCGGCTGGACCTGTCGCTGGATGTGATCGAAGCGATCCTGTCCGACCCGGAACTGGCGGACTGGGAAGGCTTTGGTGTGGTTGTGCAGGCCTTCGGCAAGCGCGCGTCGAAAACCCTGGACTGGCTCTACGCGCTGGCGGAGAAGCTGGACCGTCGCATCATGGTGCGCCTGGTCAAAGGCGCCTACTGGGATGCGGAGATCAAGCGCGCCCAGGTGATGGGCCTGACTGACTTTCCGGTGTTCACCCGCAAGGCCTGCAGTGATGTCGCCTTCCTCGCCTGCGCCCACAAACTTGTGAACATGGCGGATCGCATTTATCCCCAGTTTGCCACCCACAATGCCCATTCGGTATCCGCCATCCTGGAGATGGCCCGTACCGCGGGCCTGGACAACTACGAGTTCCAGCGCCTGCACGGCATGGGGGAGTCCCTGCATAATGAAGTCATGAAAAGTAGTGGTGTGCCCTGCCGCATCTATGCGCCGGTGGGCAAGCACAGCGACCTGCTGGCCTACCTGGTGCGGCGGTTGCTCGAGAACGGTGCCAACAGCTCCTTCGTCAACCAGATCGTTGACACCAGTATTACCCCGGAGGAGATTGCCCGTGACCCCATCGAGACCGTGGAGTCCCTGGGGGAGAACCTGTCCAGCAAGGCCATCGTCAAGCCGGCGAAGATATTCGGTGAGCAGCGTCGCAACTCCAAAGGCTGGGATATTACCGACCCGGTCACTATTGGCGAGATCAACCGCGGCCGCGACCGATACCGGGATTTCCAGTGGCAGGGTGGCCCGGTCACCCTGAACGGTCCGGCGGGTGGTGACAGCCAGGAAGTGCGTAACCCGGCGGATCCCGATGACCTGGTGGGCCAGATTACCTGGGCATCGGAGCAGGACATCGATGTCGCCATTGATGCCGCACAGCAGGCATTCGGGGACTGGTCGGCACAATCGGCGGCCGACCGCGCCGCCTGCGTTCGCCGGGTGGGTGATCTCTATGAAGAGAACGCCCACGAACTGTTTGCCCTCACCACCCGTGAGGCCGGCAAGTCGTTGCTAGATGCAGTCGCCGAGATCCGCGAGGCGGTGGACTTCGCCCAGTACTACGCCAACGAGGCGGAACGCTACGAAGGCAGTGGTGCCCCCCGGGGCGTTATGTGCTGTATCTCACCCTGGAACTTCCCGCTGGCGATTTTCACCGGGCAGATCCTGGCCAACCTGGCGGCGGGCAACACCGTGGTGGCCAAGCCGGCGGAGCAGACCTCATTGTTGGCCGTCCGTGCCGTAGAGTTGATGCATGAGGCAGGTATTCCCAGGGGAGCAATCCAGTTGCTGCCGGGCACTGGCAGCACGGTAGGTGCCGCCCTGACGGCCGATCCGCGTATTGCCGGTGTCTGCTTTACCGGCTCCACCGCCACGGCCCAGCGTATCAACCAGTCGATGACGGAGACCATGGCGCCGGACGCGCCGCTGGTGGCGGAAACCGGCGGCCTCAATGCCATGATTGTGGATTCCACGGCACTGCCCGAGCAGGTGGTCAGGGACGTGCTTGCCTCGTCCTTCCAGAGTGCCGGTCAGCGCTGTTCCGCCCTGCGTATGCTCTACGTGCAGAAGGACATCGCTGACCACTTGCTGGAGATGCTCTATGGTGCCATGGACGAACTGGGCATCGGCGACCCCTGGCAGCTGTCCACCGATGTGGGGCCTGTGATCGACGAAGACGCCCAGAAAAAGATCCAGGATCACTGTGATTACTTCGAGCAACAGGGCCGGTTGCTGAAAAAGGTTCCGGTGCCGGACAAGGGCCGGTTCGTGTCACCGGTGGTACTCAAGGTGAGCGGCATCGAGGAGATGGAGGAGGAGATCTTCGGCCCGGTGCTGCATGTGGCGACCTTCGAGGCGAAGGATATCGACAAGGTCGTCGATGCCGTCAATGCCAAGGGCTACGGCCTGACCTTCGGTATCCATAGCCGTGTGGACCATCGGGTGGACCAGATTTCCAAACGAATCCACGTGGGCAACACCTATGTGAACCGCAACCAGATCGGTGCCATTGTCGGCTCCCAGCCGTTTGGTGGCGAAGGGCTGTCCGGTACTGGCCCCAAGGCGGGTGGGCCGCAATACGTGCGTCGCTTCCTGCAGGGGGACATCCGGCGGTGCCCGGCGCCGGAGGCCGGTGCCGTTGATGCCAGCGCCCTGACCGACTTGATAAAAGAGGCGGACAAACCGGCGCTGAAAGCCCCCGCCGAGCGCATGGCGGCGCTGACGCCGATATTTGGTGAGGCACCGGCACCACTGGACGCCGAGTCGGAGGAGTTGCCAGGTCCCACCGGTGAACTGAACTGCCTCTCCAACCACCCCCGCGGCCTGGTGCTGTGCCTGGGCCCGGACCGGGAGAGTGCGCTGGAGCAGGCGGCCACGGCCCTGTCCCAGGGCAACCGCGTGGTGTTGATCGCGCCGGGGGTCGAGGACACCGTGAAGAAGGCGGCGGAGGCGGGCCTGCCCGTAGCTGGTCGTGACGGTCTGCTGGTGCCTGAGGCCCTGGCCACCGTCGATGGTTTCCACGGCGTGGCCACCTGCGCCGAGACGGATCTGCTCAGGCAGTACCGGCAGGCCCTGGCAAAGCGTGATGGGGCGTTGTTGCCGCTGATCACCGAGCACACCCTGGATCAGCGTTATGTGATCGAGCGGCACCTGTGCATCGACACGACCGCCGCCGGTGGTAACGCCAGCCTGATTGCCTCAGCGGAGTAACTCCGCAGCGGGAGCAAGGACGCTCCTCGCATTCCTCTGCATCCCGGATTAAAGTGGCAGATCGTTACCCGCTGCATCGTCCGGAGTCCCGGAAGCTTCATGGCCTATCTCAGCCTTTTCATTGCGGCATTTGCCGCTGCCACCTTCTTTCCGTTCCAGTCGGAAGCGCTACTGGTAGGGCTGCTGGTGGCAGATACCTACTCGATAGTGGGGCTATTGCTGGTGGCCACCGTTGGCAACGTGCTGGGTTCGGTGGTGAACTGGTATCTGGGGCTGTATATCGAACGGTTCCGCTACCGGAAATGGTTTCCCTTCAAGCCTGCCAGCCTGGAAAAAGCCCAGGTGCACTACCACCGCTGGGGGCACTGGTCGCTGCTGATGAGCTGGGCGCCCTTTATCGGCGATCCGCTGACGCTGATCGCCGGTATCATGCGGGAGCCCTTCTGGCGGTTCGTGGCAATCGTTACCCTGGCCAAGGGCGGGCGTTACCTGATCACCGCCATGCTCACCTTTGGCTGGCTGAACAGCGGCTCAACGTGACGCCAGGAAGCCCCGCCAGCCTCCCAGCTGGGTAATGTCCTCCGCGCCTTCCAGCCCCACGGGCTCGCAGATAAAGCCGGTCACCCAGCGCCCGTCAGCCAGCTCCACCTTGCCGATACCCAACGGAGCCGGGATTCCCGCCACAAAGCTGCCGAACCGGTCTGCCGGTACCCGCCAGATCTCCACGGGTATTGCGGTGCCGGTATTGTCGTCCCGGATCAGGCCCGGACGCAGTGGCGGGCCGCCGGCCAGCCGATACATGCGATAGGCGCTTGCGGTTTCGGTAGTTTCCACGAGCACCGCATTCCGTTCGGTAAGCTGGTGGTTCAGGGGCAGGCCGGACAGATGCGCGCCGCAGACCAGCACATCGATGGTGCCTTCGGTAGCCTCAAGGGCCGCACTGTCGAGTAGGTCAGTCAGCGCTCCGACGGTATCGGTGGCAAGTGGATGCAAGCGACTGGCCAGGGCCAGCAGGACCTCGTCCTGAAAGGCCGGCGCAAACAGGGTGCAGCCCAGGGGCAGGCCGTTATCAAGGAGGCCGGACGGCACCGCGACGGCACTGTAGTCCAGCAGGTTCATGAAGTTGGTGTAGGTACCCAGGCGGCTGTTCAGGCTGACCGGGTCGGCGTTTACCTGTGCCCGGGTATAGATAGTGGGGGTGCTGGGTGTGACCATCACGTCCACCTGTTCCCAGACCCGGTCTGCCTGCTTTTTCAGTGACTGGAGCCGGTAGCGGGCGGCGAACGCGTCCCTGGCACTCCCCCGGGTCCCCTGACTGATAATGTTCCGGGTCACCGGCAGCAGTGCGTCTGGCTGGTCCTGGATCAGCGGGCTGGTGGCCAGGTACCGTTCCGCCACCCAGGGTCCTTCATAGAGCAGTTTTGCGGCGTCCAGGAAGGGCTGGAAGTCCACTTCGACCGGTTTACCACCGAGGCGTTCAAGCTGCGCAACGGAACGGGCAAACAGGGCCCGGGCGCCGTTATTACCATCGAAGTCCAGCTGGTGCTCGAGGGGAACCCCGAAAAGGAACTCCCCTGCTATTGGCTTGCGGCCAATGGGTTGGGGGCGTTGCCACGGATCAGCGGAGTCGTTGGCCGAGGCTATGGAGAGCACGGTCTGTGCCTGCTCTGCCGAGCGCGCAAAGATCGAGACACAGTCCAGGCTCTGGCAGGCGGGTACGACGCCACGAACACTGAGCCGACCCAGGGTTGGCTTGAGACCGACCAGGTTGTTGAAGGCCGCCGGCACCCGGCCGGAACCGGCGGTGTCGGTGCCCAGGGCAAAGCTCACCAGGCCCAGGGCGGTGGCTACGGCGGAACCGGAAGAGGAGCCACCGGAGATATAGTCCGGGTCGAAACTGTTGCGGCAGGCCCCCCAGGGTTCCGGTGAGCGGGTACCCACCAACCCGGTGGCAAACTGGTCCAGGTTGGTCTTGCCGATGGGTATGGCGCCGGCATTGACCAGGGCTTCCACCACAAAGGCATGGCACTCCGGCTGGTAGCGAAAGGCTTCACAGGCAGCGGTGGTTGGCATCCCCGCCACATCGATGTTGTCCTTGACCGCAAAGGGGATGCCATACAGCGGAAGGTCACCGGGTTCCGACTGGCTCAGTCGCTCCAGGTAGGGTTCCAGTTCTTCCAGGCTGGCCAGGTGGATCCAGATGTTGCGGTCGCTGTATCCGGCGGCACGTTCCAGCACATGGGAAACGACGGCGGCGGGAGTCAGGTCACCGTTGCGGTAGGCCTGCAGCAGGGCCGGGATATCGAGTTTGATGGTGGTGGTCATCACGGGAGCCTCATGCAGAAAGGGCCCGTGCCGTTTCCGACACAGAGGTTTCGATGGATTCGTAGAGCTGCTGGTCGGTCTGGCCGATGGGCAGGTCGTAGGTGATGGTGGCGCCGAAGGCTTCCGGTTGTTGTGGGTCGTTGCGGACCTTGTCGAACACCAGCAGTCGGGTGCCAAGATAGAAGCCTTCGTGCAGGTCGTGGGTGACCATGAAGATGGTGGTGCCGGTCTCCCGCCAGAGCTTCAGTATCAGTTGGTGCATGTCCCGGCGGATGCCCGGGTCCAGGGCGCCGAAGGGCTCGTCCAGTAGCAGCACCCGGGGGCGCATGATGAACGACTGGGCAATGGCCAGTCGCTGTTGCATACCGCCGGAAAGTTCGTGGGGCCATTTGTTGGCGGCGTGGGCCAGGCCCACGGCCTCGATCATCTGATCCACCTTTGCCAGCGCTTCCCGCCGGGCCTTGCCGAACAGCTTGCCGAGAAACGGTTTCTGTTCCAGTTCCAGGCCCATCAGCACGTTCTGGCGCACGGTCAGGTGCGGAAACACCGAGTAACGCTGGAACACGATGCCCCGGTTGCGGTCCGGCTCGCCGGGGAAGGTGTCACCTTCGAGCTGAAGGTCTCCTCGGGTGGGCTGTTCCTGCCCGAGTAACATTTTCAGGAAGGTGGACTTGCCGCAGCCGGAGGCCCCCACCAGGGTGCAGAATTCCCCCTGCTCCACGGTCAGGTTGAGGTTTTCCAGCACCACGGTGTGGCCGTATTCCTTCCACAGTTTATTGACGGTGATAAAGCTCATCAGTGGCCTCCGGCGTTGTACCAGGGGAAAAGCCGGCGGTTGGCCAGCCGTAGCAACTGGTCGATGACGATGGCCAGCAGCGTAATCCACAGCACGTAGGGGATGATCACATCCATCGCCAGGTAGCGACGGACCAGGAATATGCGGTAGCCCAGGCCCTGCTCGGAGGCGATGGCCTCGGCGGCAATGAGAAACAGCCAGGCGGGGCCCAGACTCAGGCGAACGGCATCAATCAGTCGTGGCAGCACCTGGGGCAGGGCCATGCGGGTCACCACCTGCCAGCTGTTGGCCCCGAGGGTCTGTATCTTGATGAGCTGCTCCTGGGGTAGCTCTCGTACCCGTTGGGCGACGTCCCGCATCATGATGGGGGCGGTACCGATGACGATCAGCATCACCTTGGACAGCTCGCCCAGCCCAAACACGATGAACAGGATAGGCAGTATCGCCAGCGGGGGAATCATCGACAGGGCCGACACCAGTGGTGCCATGCCAGCCCTGACCACCGGCAGGATGCCGTTAAGTAGCCCCACAACCAGTGCCAGCGAGGCGGCAACGCCCACGCCAATCCCCAGCCGTTGCAGGCTGGCGGTGGTGTCCTGCCACATCAGGTACTCCCCGCTGCGGCGGTCTTCCTGGAACGCCATGCGGTTAACGGCACTGGTCATCTGTTCGAGGCCGGGCAACAGCTTGTCGTTGGGGTTATTTGCCAGCCGTTCCTGGGAGGCGGTGCCATACAGCAGTACGATCAGCACGAAGGGCAGTAACCCCAGAAACAGGGCGGTAGTCCGGGCAGGGTGGCGGTTGATCAATCGCATCAATAGGCTCCTTAAGCAACACGGCAACGGAATCGCTGTGGTTCTTCGATCTCCCGGGCTTTTGTCCCGCCGTGTAACCTCGCAGAGGTCGGTCACTCTCGGACCAGCCATTCAGGGCTATGCCCTGAACCGGAACCCTAGTCACCTATTAGTCAGCCTGTAATTCCGCATCCCTGAGTTGCGGGTGTTGCTGTGACTGGATCTGTGTGTCGTTATGGGGAGAAATTGCACGGCCCGTGCCAGACCGGAAATAAACTCTCAATTTATTGATTTATAAAGCTTCGGAGAGGTTTATCGCGAATGCCCGGTTATCGCTTCTGGTCTGGGCGCACTCATTTGGTGCAATGATTGCCCTGCGCTGCCCCCCGGGAGGGCGCTAACCGAAGGTACCCTGCCCCGATTCGGACAGCACTTCCGTCATGGCTCGAAACATCTGCACCATTACGGCCGGGTTACGCCCAGGTCCGCCTGCAATATGCCCCCAGTCTGACTCGATCACGTCCAACCTGGCACCGGGCATCAACGCCGCCTCCCGGCCGGCATCTTCCACGGTGAAATACAGGTCGGTGCGGCAGGGCAGAAGGCGTGCCGGCATGGTGATGCGGGACAACGCCCGGGGCAGGTTGTCACGATTGCCGGGGAACCGGCCAACGGATCCCCGCTGCCAGGCATCAAGGACTGACAGCAGATCATTGGCATCCTGGGCGAGGTGGTCCTGTTCCCAGAACTGCAGCAGCGCTTCGACGGACTCGAACCCCAGTGCCTTGTACCCGCCGTTGCGGAAGAATGCCTGGGAGTAGGCCCAGCCGGCATAGACCCGGGCGAAGGCCCTGAGCCCGGCCTCCGGTGGGCGGATGTAGCGGCCTTCCTGAAAGGACGGATCGGCTTTCAGGGCGGCCTTCACTCCCTCAAGGAACAGCCAGTTGTGGGGCGAACATTCTGCGGTGCAGCAGCTGGCCACCACCGCCCGCACCCGGTCCGGCCAGGCCGCTGCCCAATGCAGGGCCTGCATGCCCCCCATGGACCAGCCCGCTACCAGTGCCAGGGAGGCACCGCCGAACACATCATCCACCAGTCGTTTCTGCAGCGCGATATTGTCGTACAGGGTCAACCGGGGGAAGCCTGCGCCGCCCTGGTCACCGCGGGTGTTGGAAGGCGAGGAGGACTCGCCCGCGCCCAGCATGGCCGGGATCACAATGCAGTAGCGTTCCGGGTCCAAAGGGCTGTTGCCATCCAGCAGGGGGTAGTTTCCCGCGGCTGCACCACCGTAGTACGTGGGTAGCAGAACCAGGTTGTCTTTTGGTGCATTGAGGGTGCCGATCTGATGGTACACCAGGCGGGCATCCCTGAGGGATCCGCCTTCAGACAGTTCCAGGTTCGATACCCTGAATTCTTTGATTTTCCAAGATGTTCTGTTCATTCCCGGATTCCTTTGGAAGCAATTCTGAAATCACGCCAATCCATTTACATACACACTGGCATGTAAGTTGAATGGAAAGTCCGTGCCAGATTCCAGCGGTGCCGGAGCCCCGGTGCCAGACCAACACAACGGACAACGGAACATCACCATGTCAGACACCATGACCACCCAGAACCTCAAACAGCAGCTGGCGGATGCCGGCGTGAAGTACGCGATTGCTAGCTATGTGGACATCCACGGCATCAGCAAGGGGAAATTTGTCCCCATCGCCCACCTGGGCCAGATGATGGAAGGCTCGGAGCTCTATACCGGCGCGGCGCTGGATGGGGTACCCCAGGACATCTCCGACGATGAAGTGGCGGCTATGCCGGACGCCGCGGGTGTCGCCATCTGCCCCTGGAACCGCCAGCTGGCCTGGTTCCCGGCAACCTGTATCTCAACGGGGAGCCATTCGAGGCCTGCTCCCGGAACATCTTCCGTCGCCAGCTCGATGCCGCGGCGGACATGGGCTATCGCTTCAACCTGGGCATCGAGACCGAGTTCTTCCTGTTCCGGGATACCGAAGACGGAGGCTTTGCACCGGTGAGCGAGCGGGATACCGCCGGCAAGCCGTGCTATGACCCCCGCACCATGATGGACAACCTGGCGATCATGGACGAGATCGTGGAGGCCATGAATGAACTGGGCTGGGATGTGTATTCCTTCGACCATGAAGATGCCAACGGCCAGTTCGAAACCGATTTCCGATACGCCGATGGCCTCACCATGGCGGACCGGTTCGTGTTCTTCCGCATGATGGCCAACGAGATTGCCCGCAAGCACGGCGCCTTTGCCAGCTTCATGCCCAAGCCCTTCGCCGACCGCACCGGCAGTGGTGCCCACTACAACATGTCACTGGCGGATCTGAAGACCGGGGAAAACCTGTTTGAAGCCAACGGTAACGATGCCCACGGCTGTGGCATCAGCAAGCTGGCCTACCACTTTATTGCCGGTGTACTGAAACACGCCGGCGCCATCAGCGCGGTGATTGCCCCGACGGTCAACAGTTACAAGCGCCTGGTACGCCAGGGCAGTATGTCCGGTTCCACCTGGGCGCCGGTCTTCCAGTGCTATGGTTCCAACAACCGCACCAACATGATCCGCATCCCTGGTGTCGGTGGCCGCATCGAGTGCCGCGCAGCGGATATTGCCTGTAATCCCTATCTGGGCAGTGCCCTGATACTGGCCGCAGGCCTGGAAGGCATCCGTGAACACCTGGACCCCGGCGCCCCCCACCACGAGAACATGTACAACTACAGCGACGCCGAGATTGCCGACCAGGGCATCGAATACCTGCCGCGGAACCTGGGTGAGGCGGTGGAAGCCTTTGAGGCAGACCCCCTGTCAAAGGCGGTATTCGGCGAGGCCATGTTCAACAGCTTTGTACAGTACAAGCGGGGCGAGTGGGAAAGCTACCAGAACCATGTGTCGTCCTGGGAGGTTGAGCGGTATCTGAAGATGTTCTGAACAACGGCGCAGCTGGCAGAACGGTTTTACACCCTTCTGGCAGATGTGCCCGGACAACCGGCGCTCCATGGCGACGCCGGTTTTCCGGGTAGGGTGGTCAGACCCGGAAGCGGGCCACTTGTGAGTTGAGGCCTTCTGCAAGCCGCGCCAGTTCCTGGCTGGCGGCAGAAACCTGTTCTGTGGAGGCGGCCGACTGATCACCAACATCGCGAATCACGGTAATGTTGCGGTTGATGTCTTCCGCCACCGAACTCTGTTCCTCAGCGGCAGTCGCTATCTGGCTGTTGTATTGGCGAATTTCCTCAACACTCTGGGCCATTTCCTCAATAACCGTACCTGCCAGTTGCGCCCTCTCGAGTGTCTGTTCCGCCAGTCGGTTGCCAGCCTCCATGCTGCCAACCGACGTTTCTGCGCTGCTGACCAGGTTGCTGATAAGACTTTCAATCTCGGTTGCCGAACTCTGGGTACGCTGGGCCAATGAGCGTACCTCGTCCGCAACCACGGCAAAGCCACGCCCCTGGTCGCCGGCGCGGGCTGCCTCAATGGCGGCGTTCAGCGCCAGCAGGTTGGTTTGCTCCGCGACGGATTTGATGACGTCCAGTACGGTACCGATGTTATTGGTTTCTGCCTGCAGGCCCTGGAGCTGTGTCATCACAGTGGCGCTTTGCCTGGTGAGTTCCTCGACGAATTCCAGGGTTTCACGGACGGCTTTCTCGCCATTACCGGATCTCTCGCTGGCCTGGTTGGCAGCGTCGAAAGCCGCTTCGGCACTTTTTGCGACCTCGTTGACGGTCGCAACCATCTCGTTCATGGCAGTGGCAACCTGGTCGGTCTGTGACTGCTGCTCAGCAACTCCCTGGCTGGTCTGATTGGTGACGGTAGAAAGTTCCTCCGAAGACGAGGCAATGCTGGACGATCCGGTTTCGATTTCGCGGATCAGCTCCCTGAGACTGGTAATCATGGTGGAGAACGCGGAAAGCAACTGACCGAACTCATCGCCGCGCTGGCTCTGGACCTGAATCGTCAGATCTCCAGACGCTACCTTGTTGGCAACGTCGACAGCTTCATTGATGGGCCGGGTGATCGACCTGGTCAGCACCCAGGAGAGCAGGATGGCAAGCAGAAACGCAACGATGGTCACAACAATGATCTCTGCGACGACAACGTCATACCGTTCCTGTAGCTGGGATTGCTCGCGTTCTTTCAGCTCCTCCATCATGCCAACAGTGCTGGTCGCCGTTGTGTAGAGTTCTTCTTCAATCAATGCTGCGCGCTCGGATTGTCCAGAGCTTATTGAGGCATATCGTTCCAGAAGCGCCTCATAGGACCTGACACCATCGAGAATCTGTTCTGCATGCTGTCTATCTGTGCTACTTCGCGCGTTCATTTCAATCATGGAGGCCAGTGCTTGCTTGGCTTTACCGACATACTCGATGGCGCTTTCAAGATATTGTTTTTCTTGGCTTATCGTAAAGTTCCTCTCATCCCGCTCTGCCTCAAGAAGGGCGATCTCAGCAGCGTTGGCCTCCCTTACAATGGTGACGCCGCGACTGTAGTCGTCGAGTGAAGAAACACTGACTGCGGATATGATGATCAGAAGCAGGAGAAGGATTCCAAAACTTGCAGCCAGCTTTTTTCCGACAGCCAGGTTGGCCAAATAATTTTTCAACAACATTTTCTGGATCCTTGAGCCTGATGGATTGAGTTTTTATTGAATGCTGGGCCCCTGATTTGGTCAGGCCAGGAACATCGACATTATTATTGATTATCAATGTTATTAGCGTTTCCCGGGATTCTCCTATCCAGGAATGATTTGGTGGTTCATGAGAACAGGGGAAACCGTTTCTCCATGAAGTGGATCCCTAATCTAACCTTATACGTGTCGGATGGTTTCAAGTTTTATTTAATTCATGGGATTCTAGTGGATTGCTATCTTGGGTCAGTTTACCTATTTGTTTTTATTAAATATTTTCTGATTAGTGTGTTTTATAGTTGCAATAAGCGGATATTGGATAGTGAATAATTTCAATAAACGGATAATCTGTTTTTCATCCCCGCTTCGCAAGCTGTCCATTTAACGCAATACAATTTATCAAAATGTCCATTTTTGGAAAATATTAATGTAGATTCCGATTTTAATTATTTATTAATCAAAGACTTACCGGGATTACGGCTGGGCTTGAGTAACAAGCGATTATGTGCAATAGCATCTAGGATTGGGGTCTATCCGTACACTACAAAAATATAACTAAATAATACTTTTAATGGGAAAAATGGCTATGCGCGTCAATACCCCTGTTACTCATCGAAATGTGCCTGTCCATCCTGACGCGAACATACTGTCCACTACCAATCCCAAGGGCCAGATCACACATATCAATGACGAATTCGTCGAGATCAGTGGTTTCACCAGGGAGGAGTTGATCGGCCAGCCCCACAACATCATCCGTCACCCGTACATGCCGAGGGCTGCCTATGAAGAGATGTGGGCAAGGTTGCGGAATGGCGAAACCTGGTTGGGTGCCGTCAAGAACCGGTGCAAGAATGGCGATCATTACTGGGTCCGTGCCTACGCCATCCCGGTACTTGGCAAGAATGGTGAGGTAGTCGAGTTGCAGTCCATCCGGTCCCGGCTGGAGCCGGAAGCCCAGGCCCGGGCGGAGAAGCTGTACGCGAGCCTCAGCAAGAGCCAGCCCAGTAAAGGTCCCGTCGAGAGGGCCAGCCTGCGACGCGGGCCTTCACTGCACAGCAAGCTGATGGTTGCCATGGCGCTGATCATCACCATCACCACGACCGTGCAGCTGCTGATGCCCTTGGCGCTGGTCATCGCCCTGTCAGGGGCCACCGCGGTGGTGGCTTCCCTGTTAGCTCTCTGGTGGTTGACCGGATCATTCCGTCAGTGCGTTCGTCGGGCGCGGTCCGTCATTGACGATTCGGTCGCCGAACACATTTTCACCGGTCGGGTCGATGATATTGGCAGTCTTGACCTGGCCATCACCCAGCAATCGGCCGAACTTGATGCCGTCGTCAAACGCATGCATGACGTCATCGACAAACTGGACGGTGGCGCAACACACACCATCAGCCGCAGTACCGATGCCCATTCTGCCGTGCAGCAACAGGCGACCGCGACGGACACGATTGCCTCCGCCAGCGAACAGATGTCGGTGACTTCAAGGGAAGTCGCCAGCAACGCCATGAGTATGCTTGAGCAGGTCAGGATGGCCTCAGAACGGGTTGCAAGAGGACGGGAGCTGACCCAGGAAACCCGCAACAGTATGGAGGACCTGTCCCGGGAGCTGGGGCAGGCATCATCCGCGGTGGGTGAATTGACTGAAGCCAGTCGGGGGGTAACTGCGGCACTGGAGGTGATTGGGGAAATTACAGAGCAGACTAACCTGCTGGCGCTAAACGCCTCCATCGAGGCAGCCCGTGCCGGCGATGCAGGTCGGGGATTTGCCGTGGTGGCGGATGAAGTTCGCAGCCTGGCCCTGAGAACCAAGGCGTCCACGGAGCAGATCGACCAGACACTGAAGCGTTTCCGTCAGACGGTTTCAGATGCCACCAACTCCATGGAACGTTGCGATCATCACGCCCGGCAAACGGTGGAGAATGCCGTCAGCTCTGACAGTACCCTCGCGGAACTGGTGGAGAACATCGACCGTATCTCCGAGGCCTGTAATGGCACCTCGGCAGCCGCAGAGCAGCAACATAACGCTTCCTCCGAGATCTCCGGAAAGATTGTCAGCATCAACGAGTTGGGCGATTCCGCCATGCGCCTGGTGCAGGAGGCTCAGCACGCCACATCCGAACTCAAGCAACAGATCGGGGATGTGGCCCGGCTGGTGGCAAGGTTGCGTGAGCGGGGACAGCTTTCCCGTCAGGATGCCTAGGGAGCTTATGGCCAGGGAGCCAGTGCATGATTGATATTGCGGTTGTTGGTGACCACTCGACAGAACAGTGGTTGGCACGCAAGAAAACCAAGCTTGGTCTGGAGGGCCTGCAATGCCGGTTTGTCTCTGCATCGGACGAGGCCCCGCCACAATGGGTGCCTGATCTGTGGCTGGTCGACCTGGATGGCTATTCGTCTGATGCGTTGTCCTCCATCGGTCAGCTCGTTGGGTCCAAAGACTGCGGTACGAGCACGCCCTGGCTTGCCATGTCGAAGATATTCTCCCTGGAGCGTGCCCGGAATGCAGTTGCCCTGGGCGCCTTGCGTTGTATTGGCAAGCCGGTGACACCCAGGGTTATCAAGGAGGCCTGCCGCGAGCTGGGAATCGGAATCGCGCCATGCCATGCGGTTCTGTCGGTCGTGGAAGACCGGCAGGCCGTCTATCAGCGCATGGAAAGTATCATCGCTGACTCGAATATGGCTCCGCATCAGATTGACGACCTGCACACTGGGGTTCTGGCTTTACGAAAGGATCCACCCGATGCTGTGGTACTGAGTCACTATCCGGAGTCCATGTCTTTCCGGCAGGTGATCGATCTTTTCAGGACGTTCCCCGAACTCAACCGTCTACCGGTGTTCATCCTCAAGGGTGGGCGACGGCAGGGGGAAATGTTGGAGGCCGTCAATGGGCTACCCGATGTTGTATTGGTCACCGCCATGGAGCAACTGGCCCCAGCCGTGACCAGCCGTCTGCAACACGGCTCTGCGGTGGATTTGCCCCGACACAAGTTCTTTGAGCGCCTCCATGATTACGAACAGGAGCGCAAGGCTCTTAACCTGCACGCCATTATCAGCAAGACCGACCGGACCGGGCGCATAATCGAAGTCAATAAACGGTTCTGCGAAATCAGCGGCTACACCGCTGAAGACCTTATAGGTCAGAATCACCGGATTATAAAATCCGGGCACCACAGTGCGGAGTTTTACGCGGACCTATGGGCAACGATTGCGTCGGGTGAGGTCTGGCAGGGAGAGATCTGCAACCAGGCCCGAAACGGCTCCCTTTACTGGGTTTCTTCCACGATTGTGCCCTTCCTGGATGCGGCGGGCCGTCCATACCAATACCTGGCCATTCGCAAGGACATTACCCATGTCAAACAGGCTGAGTCACTGATCAGCAACCAGGGCGAGTTGGCGGCACACCTTGGGGAAGCCGGGGCAAAATTGCTGGACGTGGGTTGGCGAGGTGGCGCAGAAGGGCTTTGCTCTGCCCTTGATCCTCTATGTTCTGCCCTTGGTACCAGGCTCATTTCCCTGAACCTGCACAAGGACTATCCATTCGTCCAGTACTGGCCCCGATCGCTTGAAAAGCAGGAGCGATTACCGGCCTTGCGAATTAGCCGGGCCGATGCTGAGGATACTGAAGGCATGGCCGGATTGGAGACCCTGTCCATTCCACTGCTGGTCAATGACGTACCGGTTGGCAGCGTCTCGCTGCATGGCTGCCCCAATGGTATGGCAGAGACCTTTTCTCAGCGGGGCCTGGTGAAACTGCTGGCGAATATTCTCGTCGGGGCGTTGACCCGTTGGCAGCGTGAGTTTGAAAACGAGCAAGGACGTGAGCGCCTTCGGATGGCACAGAAGTACTCCGGTATCGGCACCTGGGAGTGGAACATTGAAACCGATGACCTGTACTGGACCGAGCAGATTCCGGTGCTGTTCGGTTATCCCGAGGGTACCCTGGAGACGTCATACGACAACTTCATCACCGCTGTGCATCCGGAAGACCGGGCGTCGGTGGAGCAGGCGATCCGCAATACGATTGAGGAGGATCGACCCTACCGTATCGAGCATCGCGTGGTGTGGCCGGACGGGACGGTTCGCTGGCTGCTTGAAACGGGGGACATTACCCGTAACGACCAGGGACAGGCCGTCAGAATGCTCGGTGTGGTCCAGGATGTGACCGATATGCGGGAAGCGGATCTGAGGCTGGAGCGTCAGGCCAGGCTGCTGAACATGCTCCACGACTCCCTCACTGCGTTCGTCCTCGAAGGTCGCTTCCGCTCCACCCTGGACACCATGCTCGGTAACCTGATCGAGCTGACCGGCAGTGAATTCGGGTACCTGGCGGAAGTGCTCTATGACCATGCAGAAAAGCCCTATCTCCGTGTGCAGGCGATCACTGACATCAGCTGGGATGTGCCCTCATCCGAAATGCTCAGCCGGGTGGGTACCGACCGTTTCGAGTTCCGGCAGCTGGACAACCTGCTGGGCGCCTGTATCCGTGAGCGAAAACCCGTGGTGGTTGACCCGTCGATGCCGGATGTCTCCTTCGATCGCCTGCCGCCGGGACATCCGGAGGTTCGGACCTTCCTGAGCGTGCCGATCTTCATCGGTCCCGAACTGGTTGGCACCTTCGCCCTGGCCAACCGTGAGCAGGGTTACGATGACGCCCTCGTTGAATTCCTGCGACCGTTTTCAGCGACCTACGGCGTTATTATCAACTCCCAGCGCATGCTGGATATGGAAGAGATCAATCGCAAGAACTTGATCCGTGCCAAACACAGGGCCGACCAGGCCAACCGTGCCAAGTCCGAATTCCTCTCAAGTATGAGCCATGAGTTGCGCACCCCGCTGAATGCCATTCTCGGTTTTGGCCAGTTGCTGGAAATGGATTCGAGCCTGGACGATGAACAAAACGACAATGTCCAGGAAATCCTCAATGCCAGCCGGCATCTGCTGACCCTGATCAATGAGGTACTGGACCTGGCGAAGATCGAGTCCGGCCGGCTGGACCTGTCCCTGGAAGTGATTTCCCTGCCGGAACTGCTGGAGGAAACCCTGACCCTGGTTCGCCACTCCGCCAGCGCCAGGGAAATCACCCTGCAGGTGGAGGACACCGGCTCCCTTCGGGTTACCGCAGACTGGACACGTCTCAAACAGGCACTGCTGAACCTTATCTCCAATGCCATCAAGTACAACCGGGACCTTGGGCAGGTGGTGATCTCTGCCCGGAAATACGACGACAGCTGGGTCGATATCCGGGTAACGGACACGGGTCCGGGGATCGAGTCCTCCCGGATACCGGAGCTTTTCCAGCCATTCAACCGGCTGGGGGCAGAGCTGAGTCATATTGAGGGCACCGGTATCGGACTGGCACTGACCCAGCGCCTGGTGGAGCTGATGGGAGGCAGCATCGGCGTGGAAAGCCACGTCGGGGAAGGATCCACTTTCTGGCTGCGACTGCCGTCAGAAGACGGATTAAGTGGCCGCAATACCAGCGCTTCTCCGGTGGTTCAGCCTCATGGGACTTCTTCACAGACGGATGATGGTGTCCCTGATGACGCACGGACCGTGCTTTACATCGAGGATAACCCGGCCAACCTGAAGCTGGTGGCCCGCATTATGCAACGCTATCCCGGTGCGCAGTTAAGGACCACGGCGAGCGGCGCCGAGGGCATTGCGATAGCACGGGCCGAGAAGCCTGACCTTGTGCTGCTCGATATCAACCTGCCAGACACAGACGGCTACAGCATCCTTCGGGCCCTCAAGGATGACAATCAAACGGCAGTCATTCCGGTGATCGCCGTGACCGCCAACGCCATGCACAACGAGGTACGTCGCGGCCGCGAGGCAGGCTTTGACGACTATCTGACCAAGCCAGTCAGCGTGGAAGGGCTACTGGCTACGCTGGAACAATATCTGAGGTAAAGCATTTATGTCCGCTTATTCCGACATCAACCTCCGGGAACAAACCATATTCGTGGTCGACGATGAGCCGGTAAACCTGAAGTTGCTGGACCGGGTCCTGTCAGCTGAGGGCTACCAGCAGGTGGTGTGTATCAGTGATCCGCTCCAGGTTCTGCCGGCCTACCAGGAACACAAGCCGGCCCTGATTCTGCTGGATCTCAACATGCCGGCTATGGACGGTTTCCAGGTTATGCAGCAACTGGATGAACTTGGGGACCCCCTGAGGCCGCCGGTTGTTGTGCTAACTGCCCAGAATCAGCAGGAATCGCTGTTGAAAGCATTGCAGTGCGGCGCACGGGACTATGTGACCAAGCCCTTTGACCGCCGTGAATTGTTGATGCGGGTACGGAATTTTCTCGACGCCCATGTTGCCCATCGAATGGTCCGGCATCAGAAAGAACACCTGGAGGTGTTGGTAAGGGAGCGTACCCGGGAATTGCAGGACACCCGTCTGGAAATCATCCGCCGGCTTGGCCACGCGGCCGAATATCGTGATGAGGAAACCGGTAACCACATCATCCGTATGAGCCAGATGTGTGCCTTGCTGGCACGCAAGGTTGGCTGGCCGGAGTCGCAGTGTGAGCTCATACTCCACGCCAGCCCCATGCATGATATCGGCAAGATCGGCATTCCCGACGCCATTCTTCTGAAGCCGGGCAAGCTGGGGCCGGATGAATGGGAGACCATGAAAACCCATGCCGAGATCGGCGGCCGCCTGCTGGACGGTAACGACAGCGAGTTGCTTACCATGGCCCGCGAGATTGCCCTCAGCCATCACGAGAAGTGGGATGGCAGCGGCTACCCGGCGGGCCTGGCAGGCGAGGATATCCCCTTGTCGGGCCGCATTGCCGCCCTGGCGGATGTGTTCGATGCGCTTACCTCCGAACGCCCCTACAAGCGTGCCTGGCCATTGGATGATGCCGTGGCGCTGATTCGCGAGAATCGGGGCAAGCACTTTGACCCTGTGCTGGCCGACCTGTTTCTCGCCGATGTCGACAGTTTTGTCGCCATCAAGCATGCCTACCAGGACTGAAACAAGAATGAATGGTCTTCATGAAAAGCATTGATCTGGACTGGCTGGTTGATTTGATTCCGGATGCCGCACTGCTGGTGGGTGAGAACCAGGTTGTGGTCGCGGCCAATTCCCGGGCGGATGCCCTGTTTGCCGCGCCACCGGGCGAGCTACAAAACCAGCACCTTGAGACGCTGATTCCGGAGGGTTCACGCGGGGTTCACCGGAAGAACGTGGACGAATTTTTCCAGGCCGAGGACTGCCGGCCGATGGGCAATGCGCTGAGGTATCAGGGACGGCGACTGGATGGCCGGCTCGTACCCATGGACATCATGCTCAATCGGGTGCGGATCTCCGACCAGCCATTGACCATGGCGATTATCCGGGATGATTCCGATCGACAGGCCCTGCGCCAGGTCAGGGACCAACTGGAAACCGTTACTGGCCGGCTCACCAGAGCCCAGGACGTCGGGGGGCTGGGCTGGTGGGAGCTGGATTTACCGGGCCTGCAAGTGCGCTGGTCCCCCATGGTGCCGGCACTGCTTGGGTTGCCGGAAATGACAGCACCCGGGCTGGACTGGTTGGTGGAGCGCTGCCACCCGGACGACCGGCAGGCCGTCCTTGCCTGGCACCGGAACCTGCCAGTGGTGGATGAAACTCAACGGGTATACCGCATCTGCTTACCGGATGGCGAGGTACGGTGGATCCAGGAAACCATCGATTCCAGCAAAGATAACCGCATACTCGGTGTTATCCGTGACATCACCACGGAAAAGGCGCTGGAGGAGCGGCTCAGGCGGGAGTCGGTGATCGATGAACTGACCAGCCTGTACAATCGCAAACAGTTCAACGTCGATCTGAAGAGTGGATACTCATCATTCATCAGGGGCCACCGTAACATTGCCCTGATCATGTACGACTTTGATCATTTCAAGAACATCAACGACTGTCATGGCCATATGGCGGGCGATAAAGTGCTGTCCCAGTCAGCCACGCTGATCAGCGACCAGTTGCGGGCTTCGGACCATGCTTACCGGCTGGGGGGGGAGGAGTTCGCCATCATTGTCAACGATACCCCCATCGCGGACGCCCATCTGATTGCCGACCGGATTCGGCGCTCTGTGGAGCTTATGCCTTTCCGTGCGGGCGATTCCATTATCCGGGCGACGGTCAGCATGGGGGTCGCCCGATTCCGCAACACGGATACCTGCTTCGATGACGTATTGAAGCGGGCAGATGAGGCGCTTTACCAGAGCAAGTCTTTTTCCCGCAATAAAGTCAGTGTCATTGAATGACTTTTCGGGAATCAGCATTCCTCGCCTGAGGCAGGCTGTTTTTCGGATGAGTGCTGAGTGCCTGGCTTCACTGAGCTAGATACCCAGTAATGGGTGGGTGCCGTCGCGTTATTTTTGCTGGCCATGACCTGGCTGGAAAACTGCCTCAGCCGGTCCAGTTCGCGGAGGGTTTCATTCGGGTACTCGCCAAAGTGCTTCAGGTAATACCCGGAAAAACGCCCGGCGTGCTGGAACCCCCATTTTCCGGCTTGCTCGGCAATACGGATATTGTCGGGGTAGTCATAAACGATGGCCTCCCGCGCTTTGATCAGCCTGCGTCCCCTGATGTATTGGTAGGGAGACTGACCGATGTGTTGTCTCATCAGGTAGTGAAGGTTGCGCAGACTCAGACCAGAGCGGCTGGCGATGGACTCAATTTCGATATCCGAATCCAGGTTATCATTGAGTAATTCAATGACTTTGCAAAGCCGGCGGTCTTCCCCGATCATCTTGCGATTCTCCGGTTCCGGGACAGGGGGTGCTTGCCCGCCTACGAGACCGTAGAGCCGGGTTGCCAGATGATCAAGCCGGGCCAGCGCGTGTTCATGGCTGCGAAAGAACGGGGCTTCATACAGAAAGCTCGACAGCAGGTTACGAAGGCCCGTCTTGTCGCGGTGGCATAAATGGCGGTAACGGGATTGCCTGAGGTGGGCCATCTGGATGACCAGCAGATGGCTTCCTTCCGATAACGCTGCATGAAAGTCTTCATGGGGGTCGAGGACAAAAGGGGTCCAGGGACCGCAAACATACCGTCCGTCCATGACCTCGAAGGTCGCTGTGCTGAATACGGGCATGATAATCGCGGTTGAGCCTGCGTTGGCTCCGGTTACTTCACTGGCATTCCTCAGGTAGGTGCCGCAGACATTCAGGCCACCCGAGGCAAGAAAGGAAACGCGTGCCTGAAACTCGCTGTCAGCATGTGAAGGTAGTGTTTTCAGGGAAAGGTGGGGACTGTTGGTCAGGACCTGGAGAGCAGAAATCCAGTTTGAAGGGTGTATCGTGTTTAACCTGAGAAAGTGCTCAAGGACATAGGACTGACTTTTACAGACATGCATAGGCGCAATACTTATGGGTGTTCGTCGGATCGCGAATAGTACGTCAGTCTACAGTTGGCCGATTAGTTAGAATGTCCATTTATTGCAATATTGCACGAGTCCAGTGTCCTGGCCCTGATTAAATGGTTGGCAATTGATCTTTGTCAATAACCGGGTCATTTAAGCATTGTCCAGAACCGCCGGCGGAAAAAGTGTATCTCCTGTGCCAGCGCAAAGAGTTCCGGTGAGAACAGCCAGCTCTGGGTGATGCCCATCAGGTAGGTGTAACTCAGCAAACCCAGCTTTTCCGGGTCTTCGTCGGTGTCCAGCAGCCCTTTGCTGACGGCGCTGGCAATGAGCGACCGGAAGAGGGTAACGATGGACCGGGTCAGCTCCCGCTCCCGCGCCAGGGTCCGGCCCATGGCTTCGGTCAGTTCGGTCTTGTTGAGCAGGATCTCGAAGGATTGCCGGTACTTGCGGTCGTTCGCCAGCAACCACAGCCAGCGCTCGATGAAATGATCCATAGCGTCAATGGGGGTATTGGCCATGGCCCGGCATTCCGCCACCAGGGCTTCCAGCGGCTCCTGGGAATAGGAGAGCACCGCTTCGTAGAGGTCATCCTTGGAATCGAAGTGCCAGTAAATCGGGCCGCGGCTGAAGCCGGCTTCCCGGGCGATCCGGCTCAGGGTGGTGAGTGAATAACCGTCGCGGCTGAACAGGGTCAGTGCGGCTTCCAGAACGGCCTGGCGGGTTTTTTCGGCGTCTTCCTTGGTACGGCGCATAAGGTCGAGTCAGATGAGGCTTGCGAAAGGCACGAACTGAATCGTGCCCTCCATGTTGTGGTCAGGCAAGCGTTAAAGCTCCCCGTCTGCCGCCATCTGCATGTAACGGTCATTGAACCGGAACTGCACGTTGCCCTCGTCGCCCATGACGGAACCATCCGGGAACTCGATACCCACGAAGTCGGGACTCATGGCGCCCTGGCCCAGCAGGCCCTTGTCGAAGGAGAACTGGCGAACGCTGTCCATCGCCTCGCGGGCTTCCTCGCTGTTGATGAATTCCACCGAGTTGGCTGGTTCCCAGAACATCCGCATGCCTGAGAGTTGAGCCTCATAACCGGCCCGGTCAGTACCGGAAATCTCGCCCAGCATGGCCCGCGCCTCGCGGCCCTCGTCACTGTCGGAGCGCAGGATGTCCATGGTCTCGAACCAGGCACCCACCAGGGCCTTGCCCAGGTTCAGGTTCTCTTCCAGCGTGTCGGTATTCACCAGGGTCAGATCCTTGATATGTCCGGGAATCTGGTGGGAATCAAACAGCAGGGTGGTACCGGGATAGTTGTTCACTTCGGTCAGTAACGGATTCCAGGTAGCCACATGCCGGACATCATCCGTCTGGAAAGCGGACACCAGGTCGGCGTCGGAAATATTCACCACATTGATGTCCCGCTCTTCCAGCCCCACTGAATCCAGTGCCCGCACCAGCAGGTAGTGGGACACTGACAGCTCCACCAGGTGGACCGTCTCACCTTCCAGCGCCTCGATGCTGGTCACGTCCTTGGAAACCAGCCCGTCGTTGCCATCCGAGAAATCCCCCACAATCAATGCCGTGGTATCAATACCGGACGCGGCGGGAATGGACAGTCCATCCATACTGGTGGCGACCACGCCATCAAACTGGCCGGCGGTGTACTGGTTGATGGACTCGATATAATCGTTTACCTGGACGATATCCACCTCAATGTCGTACTTGTCCGCCCATTTTTTCATGATGCCGCTGTCCTCAGCATACTGCCAGGGCACCCAGCCAGCGTAGATGGTCCAGGCGATGCTGAAGGAATCCCTCTCCTGTGCCAGGGCACTGAAAGACAGGGAGCTGGCAAGGACGCCCGCTCCCAGGACGGCGCTGATTTTCTGGGTCAGTTTACGTGTTTTCATTATGCTCTCCCCGGGCTTTGCCCGTTATTGAAAGGCCTTTCGGATTCAGTTGCTGAGTTCTTCCACAATCACCACGGGGGTGCCCGGCGATACCGCCTGGCCCGCATCGCGGCGGATTTCCACCACTCGCCCGCTGACCGGGCTGAGCAGTTCGATCTCCATCTTCATGGACTCCACCACCGCCACTGGTCGCTGGGCGCTGATTTCGTCGCCGGGTTTCACCAGGCATTCCCAAAGGTTGCCGGCCACGTGGCTCTCCACCGCATGCTGGCCTTCTGGCAGGTTGGCGATGTCGTCTTCACCGGTGTCCTCAATGGGCGTCTCGGCGCTGAAGTTGATCTGCCCGGACTCGATCCAGCGTTGCAGCTCCTCATCGAAGGCCCGCTGGCGGTGGGCCGTGAAGTCGCGGATGTCGCCTTCGTTTTCAGCCAGGAAACCCTCGTAGTCCTTGAGGTTAAAGTGCGTTTCCTCGATACGGATGGGGTAGTCGCCATTGGGAAAGTCGCGGCGGATCTGCTTGAGTTCGTCGCTGCTCACTTCATAGAAGCGCACCTGGTCGAAGAAGCGCAGCAGCCAGGGCTTGCCGGGTTCGAAGTGCTCTGTGGTGCGGTAGCGGTTCCACATCTGCAGGGTGCGGCCGACGAACTGATAGCCACCGGGTCCTTCCATACCGTAGATGCACAGGTAGGCGCCGCCTATGCCCACGGAGTTCTCTGCGGTCCAGGTGCGGGCCGGGTTGTACTTGGTGGTGACCAGCCGGTGGCGAGGGTCCAGGGGAGTGGCTACAGGCGCACCCAGGTAAACATCCCCAAGGCCCATGACCAGGTAACTGGCGTTAAAAACGGTTTTCTTGACCTCGTCGATGTTGTCCAGCCCGTTGATGCGGCGGATAAACTCCAGGTTGCTGGGGCACCAGGGGGCGTCCTTGCGCACCGACTGCATGTACTTGGCGATGGCGGTATGACACGCCTCGTCGTCCCAGGACAGGGGCAGGTGCACGATGCGGGCAGGCACGTCCCATTCCGGTTGTTTCTCAAGGGCCTGCTCGGCGCTGATCAGCAGTTGCAGCAGTTCCTGTTGGCCCAGCCGCTGGCTGTCGTAGTGCACCTGCAGCGAACGGATGCCGGGTGTCAGCTCCAGTATGGCCGTATGGGCCTGCTCCCGCAGCCACAGCATCAGGGCGTGGGCGCGGAAGCGAAGCCGGATATCCAGCTCCATGGGGCCATATTCCACCAGCACATAGTTGTCGCCGGCGGCGCGATAGACCACGCCGGTTTCATGTTCGTCGGTGGAGAGCGTGGCGAGTATCGGGGTTTGCGGCCTGATTGGCGTAATACGCGCAGACGCGGCGGTCAGGGTGGCGATGGATTCGTCCAGGGCTTCCCGCAGGGCCACGGCCTGGTCCTGGCTGACCGGCACGAATTGCACCTTGTCACCGGCCTTGAGCTGGCCCAGCTTCCACAGGTCGGCGCTGATCACCGTGACCGGGCATACGAAGCCGCCCAGGCTGGGGCCATCCGGCCCCAGGATGACCGGCATATCACCGGTGAAGTCCACGGTACCCACCGCGTAGGCATTGTCGTGGATGTTGGACGGGTGCATGCCGGCTTCGCCGCCGTCACTGCGGGCCCATTCCGGTTTCGGGCCGATCAGGCGTACGCCGGTGCGACTGGAGTTGTAGTGAATCTCCCATTCGCTGTCGAAGAAGGTGTCGATGTCAGCCTGGGTGAAGTAATCCGGGGCTCCGTGGGGACCATAGGTCACGTGCAACTTCCAGGTCTTGCCCATGGTGGGTTGCAGGCCCTTGCCCAGCTTTGCCTTGTCCACTGGCGTGCACTGCGGCAGCTGGAGGACATCCCCGGCCCGCAAGGCCCGGCCACCGTGGCCACCGAACTGGCCAAGGGTAAAGGTGCTGCGGGAATCCAGGTAGGGCGGGCAGTCCAGCCCGCCCCGGAACAGCACGTAGGCCCGGGCGCCTTCGCCGGTGGTGGCCCCCAGTTTCAGGGTGGCCCCGGCGGGGATGTCCAGTACCTCCCAGAAAGGCACTGGCTCGCCATCCAGGCTGGCGTCCAGCGATGCGCCGGTCAGCACAATCTGGGTAGCCCGGTTGAATGCCAGTGTGGGGCCCTTCAATGTGATTTCCAGGCCGGCCGCACTTCCCTCGTTGCCCAGCAGGCGGTTGCCCAGGCGGAAGGAGTAGCTGTCGAACGGCCCGGATGGGGGTACCCCGATTTCCCAGTAGCCGATGCGCCCGGGGTAGTCCTGGATGGTGGTCATGGTGCCACCGCTGACCACGTCTACGGTGGAGGGCCGGTAGTTGAACTCGTTCAGGGTGCGGGTGAACAGCCGGCCCTCCACGAACCGCTCATCCGCCAGTACCTGGCGCACGTAGGTGCGGTTGGTTTCGATGCCGTAGAGCTGGCTGTCGTCAAGGGCCTGCATCAAGCGTGTGCGGGCGCTTTCCCGGTCAGCTTCATGGACAATGACCTTGGCCAGCATGGGGTCATAGAGCGGCGAGACTTCGGTGCCCGGTTGAATCCAGGAATCGATACGCAAGCCGGCATCCTGTGGCCAGCTGACATTGGTAAGCAGTCCGGCGGAAGGCTGGAAATCCTTGTTGGGGTCTTCGGCATAGATCCGTGCCTGGATGGCATGGCCCTCTGGAGTCAGGCCGGCCGCCTGGTCGCTTAGGTTGGTCAGGGTGCCGGCGCCCAGTTCCACCATCCAGCGCACAATGTCCACGCCGTATACGGCCTCGGTCACGCCGTGCTCCACCTGTAAGCGGGTGTTCACTTCCAGGAAGTAGAACTCGATGGTATCCGGGTCGTAGATGAATTCAACGGTACCGGCACTACGGTAGGCGATCTGTTCTCCAAGGGCGCGGGCGGTGGCATGCATGCGCTGGCGGACCTCATCGGACAGCCCCGGCGCCGGTGCTTCCTCGATCACCTTCTGGTTGCGGCGCTGGGCGGAGCAGTCACGTTCCCCCAGTGCGGCCACCGTGCCCTGGCCATCGCCGAACAGCTGCACCTCGATATGGCGGGCGCGTTCCACGAACTTTTCCAGGAACACCCCGCTGTTGCTGAAGTTGTTCTGGCTCAGCCGCTGTACGGATTCGAAGCTCTTCGACAGGTCGTCATCACTGTAGCAGCGGGACATGCCGATACCACCCCCGCCGGCCGTGCTTTTCAGCATCACCGGGTAGCCGATGCGGACGGCTTCCGCCCGCGCCTGGTCCAGTCCGGTCAGCAGACCGGTGCCGGGCAGCAAGGGAACGCCCGCCGCTTCCGCCAGCGCACGGGCGGTGTGCTTGAGACCGAACTGTTCCATCTGCTCGGGGGTCGGCCCCAGGAAGACGATGCCCTCGGCCTCGCAGCGACGGGCAAAGCCGGCGTTCTCGCTGAGAAAGCCGTACCCGGGGTGCACGGCCTTTGCGCCGCTTTCTGCCATTATGTGGAACAGCTTGTCCTGGTCCAGGTAGGTCTCAGCGGCGGAACCCGCCCCCAGGGACCAGGCTTCGTCAGCCTGGCGAACGTGGAGGGAGTCCGCATCGGCTTCGGCATAGACCGCGACGGACTGAATACCCATGGCTCTCAGGGTGCGTATGATCCTGCAGGCGATGGCGCCACGATTGGCGATCAGGACCTTGTCAAAACAGGGTTTTGTCATTTCCATACCAGCACCTCGATGGGTGTGGGGTTCCAGCCATTGCAGGGGTTGTTCAGCTGTGGGCAGTTGGAAATCATCACCAGAACGTCCATCTTTGCCTCCAGCTCCACGTACTTGCCAGCGTCGGAAATGCCGTCGGCGAAAGTCAGGCCGCCGTCGGCGGTCACCGGCACGTTCATGAAGAAGTTGATGTTGTGGGTGATGTCCCGCTTGCCCATGCCTAGCTCCTCATGCTCGGTGACGGCCACCAGCCAGCTGTCGCGGCAGGCGTGCATGCACTTTTGCTCCAGGGCATAGCGGGTGGTGTTGCTCTCCGCCGCGCAGGCACCGCCGAGGGTGTCGTGGCGGCCGCAGGTATCGGCGGTGATCTCCAGCATTACGTTGTTTTCCGAGGACATCAGCTTTGAACCGGCGGTGAGGTAGACGTTGCCCTGCTCGCGGATGGTGTCCACGGCGCTGTAGCGCTCGGTGGGGTTATCGGCGTTGTAGAACAGGGTATCGGCGGCCTGGTTGCCCTCCAGGTCAAGGATGCGAAGGGTTTCGCCGGCTTTCACCACTTTCAGGAAGTATTCGCCTGCCGGCACGGTTTCCCGGAAGGCGGCGTTGTCGGGGTTGAGCTTGCTTTCTCTGATCATCTCCGGCCTCCGGTTACTGGAACAGGTGGTACAGGGCGTTATTAGCGAAAGCCCGGGTGGCTTCCGGCGACGAGGTCTTGCAGGGATCGGCGTCGGTCACCGGGGCGGCCCGGAAAAGCTGGTAACGTAGCGGGTGGCTGGGATATTCCGGGGCCGGGTTGAGGGGATGCGGGCAGGTATGAAGCACCACGATGGTGTCCATCTCGAAGCGCAGATCCACGGTGGCGCCGGCGTGTGAGTGACCACTCACATAGCTCAGATTGCCCTTTCCATCGACCTGAACCTTGCTGAACCAGTTGAGGTTGGCGGTGAGGTCCTTCTTGCCCAGACCGTACTTGGCCAGTTCGTTAAGAAAGCTGGTGAGGCCGTTGCGGTGATAGTGATTGTGGGCCTGCTGATAGGTTTTCTTACCCCAGTGTTTTTCGACCAGGTGGGCGTTGCAGGTACCGGAGACGGTGTCGTGCCAGCCCAGGTCATCACGGATGATGGAAGCGAACACCCGTCCCATGTCGGAGAGCAGCACATGACCCCTGGTGAGCAGGAAGGTGTGCTGGTTCTTGAGGGTATCCGGCATGTTGTAACGTTCGAGGGGATTCTCGGGGTTGTACATCAGCATGCCGACATTGGCACCGCCGGTTTCATCGATCAGTCGCAGGACATGGCCACGGCGCATGACAAAGGACCAGTGGGATCCGCCGGGAATCAGATCGTCGTAGAGGGGAGCTGCAGTTGCGAGCATCGCCTTTTCCTCCTGGTTCGGGTTGCAAAAAAACGAGAGGCGTCAGTCACTGAACGATCCTCCCGGGCTTTTGTCCCGCCGTGTAACCTTTGGAAAAGGTCGTCAACTCTCGGACCAGTCACCTGCCTGGCATCAGCAGATCGGAACCCTAGTTGACCTGTTTGTCAGATTGTCGCGCTTTGATATGTGGCTCAGTACCAACGTCTCGCTGCGTACCGTGACCCTATCAAGCTCCATGCCATGTGAAGCATGTTGTTGATAAATAAAGATTATCCTTGATATTGGTGAGATGTATGGCCCAGTTCGATAAACGGGATCGCACCGGGTTGGTGCGCCTGGTCCGTATGGGGGCAACGCAATGCACCAGGATAATCGCCCTTCTGCACATCCCTTCATGAATATCAAGCACATTTGCCAGCGCATCTGGTAATATGCGCGCGCCCGTTAAAAGACTCGCCCTATAGAAGTGATAGATAAATGCCATCGACTGTATTCGGCGGTTTCGCCGCCAATTTCCTGGGGAAGGCTCCCGTCTGGTACAAGCAGCTGATTCTGTTGTTCCTGGTGATCAACCCGATCGTGGTGGTCATGTTCGGGCCTGCGGTCGCTGGCTGGCTGCTGGTCGGGGAGTTCATTTTTACCCTGGCGATGGCGCTGAAATGCTACCCCCTCCTGCCTGGCGGCCTGCTGGCGGTGGAGGCCCTGCTGATCGGCATGACCACGCCGGAAGCGGTCTACCACGAGCTGCTGATCAACTTCCCGGTCATCCTGCTGCTGATGTTCATGGTGGCAGGCATCTATTTCATGAAGGAACTGTTGCTGGTCACCTTTACCCAGATACTGGTGGGGGTACGGTCCAAGTCAGCACTTTCATTACTTTTCTGTGCGGCCGCAGCCCTGTTGTCGGCCTTTCTGGACGCGTTGACGGTTACCGCAGTGATTATCAGTGTGGCTGTGGGCTTCTACTCGGTTTACCACAAGGTGGCCTCGGGCAAGGGTTACCAGCAGAAAGACCATAATGCCAACAGCGATGCTGAAGTGATCGAGCTCCATCGAAACGACCTCGAACACTTCCGCGGTTTTCTGCGCAGCCTGCTGATGCATGGTGCCATCGGTACGGCCCTCGGTGGCGTCGCTACCATGGTTGGTGAGCCCCAGAACCTGCTCATCGCCAAGACCGTAGGCTGGGACTTTGTGACCTTTTTCGAGCATATGGCGCCCGTCAGCCTGCCGGTCCTGGGTGCTGGTCTGTTTACCTGCTGGGCACTGGAAAAGGTGCGCTGGTTCGGTTACGGAACCCGTCTGCCGAGGGCTGTGCGCCGGGTGCTGGAAGAATTCGCGGATAACGAGAAGGCCAAGCGCACCAAGTCTGACCAGGCTGCCTTGTGGATCCAGGCATTCGCCGCCGGTGTACTGGTGGTGGGGCTGGCGTTCCACCTGGCGGAAGTTGGGTTGATTGGCCTGCTGGTGATTATCCTGATCACGTCCTTTACGGGGGTGACGGATGAGCACCAGATTGGCAAGGCATTCCAGGAGTCGTTGCCGTTTACTTCATTGCTGGTGGTGTTCTTTGCAGTGGTTGCGGTCATCCACGACCAGCATCTGTTCAAGCCGATTATCGAGTTTGTGCTCAGCCTGCCGGAGAGCCAGCAGCCGGGTATGTTCTTCATGGCTAATGGTCTGCTGTCGATGATCAGTGACAACGTCTTTGTGGCAACGGTCTATATCAGCGAGATCAAGCAGGCCCTGGAGGCCGGTGCCATCAGTAACGAGCACTTCCAGACACTGGCGGTGGCCATTAACACCGGGACCAACCTGCCCAGCGTAGCCACGCCCAATGGCCAGGCCGCTTTCCTGTTCCTGCTGACCTCTGCCATCGCCCCACTGGTGCGGTTGTCCTATGGCCGGATGGTCGTTATGGCCTTTCCCTACACCATCGTGATGGGGATCGTCGGGCTGCTATGTGTCATTTACCTGGTGTAACACAACCGTAACGTGGGGGATTGACCAGGCCCTCACCGCAGCCTATGTTGCTATAAGCAACAGCCCGTTTGCGGTTGCCGGTCGTAAAGGATAATCACCATGGCAAGGTTGCTATTGATGGTCTGGTTGCTGGTTCCACTTCTGGCGACAGGCGCGGGCGCTCCACTGACGGTCGGTTACGTGGATTTTCCCCCTTACCAGTTTCGCAACACCGACGGGCAGCCGGACGGCCGCTTTGTCGAACTCACCCGCAAGGTTGCCCGGGAGGCTGGTTACGAGCTGGAGTTTCTCTACCTGCCCACCGCCCGGGTGTATTACTACCTGGAAACCGGGGCCATCGATCTGTGGCAGGGGTTTTCCGACAATCCGGCCATGGGGGACAAGGTGCTCGAGAGTGACAGCAGGCCGCTGCGGGTAGCCTATGGTGTCTGGTACCTTTCCGGAACGCCCGAGCCGGGTCACTTCCAGGACCTGTTCGGCAAGACCCTTATCACCATTACCGGCTACAACTATGCCGGCCTCGCCAGCTACCTGAGCCAGACTGAGGTCATCCGGGCCATCAACACCAATAACCATGATTCTGCCCTCGACATGCTCGAACGCGGTCGCGGTGACTATCTGTTGGACTATCAGGAGCCGGTTCTCGACCTGCTGATGGCCAAGCCGGTTCGTGGTATCCGGTTCACCCCCATGTGGGTCCGTGACGCGGCGTGGCTGTTCTCAAGTGCCAGCGAGAACGCATTTCAATGGCGACAGGATTTTGATGAAGCCTGGGACCGGCTGGTCACTCGGGGCGAGGTGTTGCCCATTGAACGCGCTGGCCAGTCACGCAGGATGGAAGGCCTGCCACTGTAACCATACATCAGCGCCGGCCCAGACTGATATCGCCATACCAGGCCGTTGCCGCTCCCCCGGTATTGTCGGCGTCGGACATGATGGCAACGCCCACCAGCGGCGGCGGGTTGTCCCCAAAGGCTTCGCGGTAGTCAGCCACAATATCCCGTTCAATAGTGACCCACTGCCCCAGCTCTTCCTCGCCGGAATTCACGGCAATCATCATGGTGTCGTCCGTGAACGGGTTGGCGACGATGTCGCCTTGTGGCAGGCGATTTGCCCAAATGTAGTTCAGGGCCTTGCCGGGAAGTTCTTCCCCAAACAGGGCGCTGACCGTCTTGCGTTTTGCGCGCTCGAACCAGCCAGCCTTTTCCGGCTCGAACTCGAAAGCTACGTAGATCCGCGCCGGGTAGTCATCACCGGACTTGCGGCGGGCATCGCCCTTTTCCAGGGTATTGCCGACTTTCCAGCGCCAGCGCAGGATCAGTGAATCGCCCGGTTCCAGGGAAACCCGTGTGATCAGGCCGGAGGCACTGTTATCCGCCCGAGCCTGTACCACCTGTCCCTGGTCCGGGTCGGAGACCAGTTCATACTGGCTGTGGCGCCCGATACCCGGGAACTCCAGGGGTTCCCAGCCGTGCTCGGTGGTAAGCGCTGGCAGTTCCGAGAACGGGGGAATCGGGTTTGAGGGTTGTCCCCAGGCACTGGTATACACGGCCAGGAACAGAAGCACCGCTATCGGTTGCCAATAGTGTACGGTCATGGTCAAGGGCTCCGTCTGGTGTCGGTACAGGACATTTCAGGTATACCATCCTATTCTACGATCAGGCGTAGCCCCGCCGATGACAGCGGCGGCTATGGCTACTGAACCTGGTTGCAGGAAAACCCGTACCAAGGACTATCAGCATGGCATCCGATGACCACAACGGCGACTATGACCCGGACCTGGTGATGGAAACCATCCCGGATGTACGGGATGGTCTCACCCGCACCGAACGCATCATTCTCCACGTGCTGAACCAGGCGCAACAGGAGCGCAATGGCCGTAATGTGCCCACGGTCATGCTGTACGGGCGGGTGCTGGAATACGTCAATCTCAGCGAGGCCGAGCTGCATGTCTACCTGGATCGGCTTGGTGTAAAGGGCAAGGTGTAAGTCCCTGTCACTGCTATTGGTGTCTGTCCCGCTCCGGTGGCAAGATGGTTCACCACGCTGAATTCCTTCACGAAGCGGCAAGCGAGAGTATCACCATGACCGAGAATACCTACACACCCCCGAGAGTTTGGAAATGGGACAGCCAGGGCGGCGGTAAATTCACCAACATCAACCGCCCCATTGCCGGCCCCACCTACGACAAGGAACTGCCAGTGGGCAAGCACCCGCTCCAGCTCTACTCCCTGGCTACCCCCAATGGCGTGAAAGTGACTGTCATGCTGGAGGAGTTGCTGGAAAAGGGCTTCGAGGGTGCGGAATACGACGCCTGGCTGATTCGCATCATGGAGGGTGACCAGTTTTCCAGTGGGTTCGTGGATGTGAACCCCAACTCCAAGATTCCGGCCATGGTCGACCACAGTGTGGATCCTTCGCTACGGCTGTTCGAGTCTGGCTCCATCCTGCTCTACCTGGCGGAAAAGTTCGGCGCTTTCATACCGAAAGATATTCACGGTCGTACTGAAACCCTCAACTGGCTGTTCTGGCAGATGGGCAGCGCGCCGATCCTGGGCGGCGGGTTTGGCCACTTCTACGCCTATGCACCGGAAAAGTTCCAGTACCCCATTGATCGCTACACCATGGAGGTAAAGCGCCAGCTGGACGTCCTGGACCGGCAACTGGCGAAGCACGAGTTCGTGGCCGGCAATGAATACACCATCGCCGATATGGCCATCTGGCCCTGGTACGGCCAGCTGGTGACCGGCACTATCTACGAGGCCCAGGAGTTTATCGAGGCACACAGCTACACCAACGTGGTGCGCTGGAGCAAGCAGCTGCAGTCTCGCCCCGGCGTACAGCGCGGCCAGATGGTCAACCGGGCCTGGGGCGACCCCGCCGGCCAGTTGCTGGAACGCCATGACGCGAGCGACTTTGAGTTGCGTACGCAGGACAAGTTGGACGACGACAAGGGCTGACCCCGCCCGGGCACGGGCCCTTCCGTTCGTGTTTACAGTGTTTGCGGGGGCCGGATATGGATGTATCCGGCCTTCGCACGGCGGCGGTAGCCATACCAGGGAGTAGGTCCATGACCGGCAAGGGCAAATCAATCCTGTTTCTGATCAACCGCCTGCGGGAACGCCTCTGGTTCCGGCCGGCGGTGTTCAGTATCAGCTCCCTGGTGGCGGTGTTTGCTGCGGGCTGGGTCGACAGCTCTGGTCTGGGTGGCTGGCTGCCGGATATTGAACGGGATACCGTGGAAACGCTGCTGTCCATCCTCGCGGCCAGCATGCTGGTGATCGCCACCTTCGCTGTCGGTTCCATGGTATCCGCCTATACCGCTGCCACCAGCAGCGGGACACCCCGCAGTTTCAATTTGGTGTTGCGGGACGATATCTCCCAACTCGCACACTCCACCTTTATTGCCGCCTTTATCTTCAGTGTTATCGCCAGGGTCAGTCTTGAGGAGGGCTATTTTGAGGGTGATGGCTACTTTGTGATCTTCTCGGCCGCCTTGTTTGTGTTCGCCATGGTGGTCCTGGTGTTCGTTTACTGGGTGGACAGCATTGCCCGTCTGGGCTTGCTGGGGCCGGTGATTGACCGGGCTGAACGGGCAACCCGGGCGGTGCTCAAACAGAATCGCCGGCGCCCCTGGCTGGGCGGCGTGGCCGGGGAAGGACCTGTGCCGGAGGGCACACCGGTACTCACGAACACCGTGGGTTATGTTCAGGAAATCAATGTCGAGGACCTGCAGGCCTGGGCCAAGGAAAACCATGCGAGGGTCAGGGTCATCGCACTGCCGGGCAGTTTCCTGTCACCCAGGGCAGAAATGGCACGGGTGTGGTTTCCTGAGGCCACACCAGAGCGGATCGAAACGGACCAGCTGGCGGCGTGTTTCACCGTGGACCGTGACCGGGTATTCGATCAGGATCCGGGCTTTGGCTTCGTGGTGCTGTCTGAAATTGCCATGAAGGCGCTTTCTCCGGCAGTGAATGACCCAGGCACAGCCCGCAAGGTGCTGCAAACCATGTTGCGGCTGCTTGATGAATGGTGTCAGCCGGTTCCGGCTGGATCGGTGGAGACTCCGTTCGACCGGGTTGAGCTGCCTGCGGTGGATGTGGACAACCTGTTTGACGGCGCGTTCACCGGCATTGGTCGCGACGGCGCCGATACGGTTGAAGTTGCCTTAGCCTTGCAGCAAACCCTCTCGGTGCTCGCAGCCAGCCACGACCGTGATGTGGCGGAGGCAGCCTTGCGACACAGCGCCATGGCACTTGCCCGAGCGGAACAGACCCTGAGCCTCTCGCAGGACCTGGAGGCGGTACGCGCCGCCAGCCCGGGACACGGTCAAGCCTGAGCCACTGTTTTTGATGCTGGTTTTCAGGTGCCAGGTTTGCGCAGGGTCATAATGGCTCCCGCAGCAACCAGGTTCGCCGCGATACTGCCGATAATGGCCAGGGTATAGTTCTGGGTCAGGTCGTAGGCATAGCCTGCCGCGGTCGGTCCGACCAGGGTGCCCAGGGCCACGCTGGTATAGAGCACACCAATAATACTGCTTATGTGCCGGCCACCGAAATAATCCATCACCAGGGCGGGCATCAGGGCGACGAACCCCCCGTAGAAGGTACCGAAGGTCAGGCCGAAAATGGCCAGTGGTACCAGGGTGTCCGATACCAGCCAGATCAGCAGGGTTATCGCCATTCCGGCAAAGGCGAGGATCAGCGCCAGCTGACGGCCGATGCGGTCAGCCACATTGCCCAGCAGGAAGCGCCCCACCGTACTGCCCACGCCCACCATACCCAGCAGGAAGGCCCCCTGACCGGCCGACATTCCCTGATCAGTCGCGAAGGGCACCAGGTGTACAAACGGCACGAACAGTCCGAACGAAGCAATCAGTCCGGCAAAGTACAGCGTCAGGAAAGGTCGTGACCGCACCGCAACCCGGAGCTCGGTGCCCTCGGAGGCACCAGACGCAGCAGTTGGCAGCGCGGGACCCCCATCTGGAGCCAGGCCTTTACTGCGGGGATCGTTGACGAACAGCAGTGCCATGGTGATGCCTACCAGGGCAGAGAGTATGCCCAGCGAGATATAGGCCGTACGCCAGCCAACAGTGCCAATCAGCAGCGCGGCCAGTATGGGCATCAAAAGGGTGCCGAATCCAATACCGCTGACAGCGAGACCCGAGGCAAACCCGCGCCTGCGGGCGAACCAGCGCTGAACCGTTCCCACCGACGGCACATAGGAACATCCGACCCCGAGACCCACACCGAGACCGTAGGCCAGGTAGACGTGTAGCAGGTTGTCTGCAAAACCTGCCAGCACCAGCCCCGCCGATACAAAGACCATACCTGCAATGGCCATGGGCCTGGTACCGAACCGGTCTGCCAGTGGCCCGGTGACTACCCCAAGGCTGAAATACAGGAATCCTGCCAGTGAAAATACCAGTGAAACGGCCCCGCGGGAGGCGCTGAACTCCTGCTGCAGGGCATCCACAAAGGCACTGAAACTGTAGGCGGCACCAAACCCCACAAAAGTGACCGCAAAGGCGGCGGCCACCACAAACCAGCCGTAAAATAGGGGCTTCCGGCCAGGGGATTCGTCGTCTAAAGAAGGGGCGTCAAAACCTGTCTTTTCGGTGGACATGGCAGAGTCACTTAATGGATAGCTTGTTGTTGTTTTTACCGGTTCATATTGGCCCCGGGCTGTAGATTGTGCAAGCTGTCCCGCAGGTGATGCCGCCCGTTAAGCTGCCATTGCATCGACAACCAATCTGGAGGATGAATATCCCGTGGTGAAAAGCCTGATTCTGATGATAGCAGTGGCGATACTGATCTGGCTGATTCGACCATGGGAGTCGCTGCCCCCCGAATGGAACCCTTGGGCACCCCTGGCGATGCATCACGAAATGACACCTGTGACCCGGTGGAAACTTAATGGGCTCAAGGATGACCGGGAGCATTGCCGGGCCTTGCTGGCCTCGGTACCCGAGGACCGGCTGGATCACCTGCCCCTGGAAGATTACACCCCGGTGGCAGAGTGCCCGCTTACCAACGTGGTCCGGGTTACCCGCACTGGCGTCACCTTCAACAACCGGTTTACCGCCTCATGTCCCCTGGTCGTGGCCTGGGTGATGTTTGAACAGCAACAGTTGCAGCCCCTGGCCAACGAACATGTGGGTTCAGCGCTGGTGCATATTGACCACTACGGCACCTTTGCTTGTCGCAACATCTACCACCGCGAGGACGCCCGGCGAAGCCAGCACGCCACCGCTTCGGCATTCGACGTGGCAGCCTTCCGGTTTGCCGACGGTACGAGAGTATCAGTGCTGGACGATTGGGATAACGATGATGAGCCGGCGAAAAAGGATTTCCTCAGGTCTACGCGCGACGCCGCGTGCGACTATTTCGGCACCGTCTTGGGCCCGGACTATAACCAGCCCCACGAAAACCACTTTCACTTTGATACCAGCACTTTCGGGGTCTGTCATTAGTGTCACGAGTGTCCCGTCTTGCTAACTCGTTGATCCGTTGCGCGATGCCTGGGTTGCCGTCGCAGACCCCGGGTTTCAGCTACCGGTATCGCCGTTTTTCTGCCCTCCGCATCCAGTACCAGGCGATGAACGCCACAATAGACACCGCAAGGATAATGATGGTTGCCAGGGCGTTGATTTTCGGCGACACACCCATCCGCACTGACGAGAACACCACCATGGGCAGTGTGGTGGCCCCCGGGCCGGAGACAAAGCTGGCGATGACCAGGTCGTCCAGGGACAGGGTGAAGGCCAGCAACCAGCCGGAGACCAGGGCCGGGGCGATCACCGGCAGGGTGATCACGAAGAAGGTCTTCAGCGGTGTGCAGCCCAGGTCCATGGCGGCTTCTTCCACCGAGCGGTCCACTTCCCGCAGGCGCGAGCTGACCACCACGGCCACATAGGCGCTGCAGAAGGTGGTGTGGGCAATCCAGATGGTGGCCATGCCCCGGTCCACCGGCCAGCCGATCAGCTGGGCCATGGCCACGAACAGCAGCAACAGCGATAGCCCGGTGATCACCTCCGGCATCACCAGCGGGGCGGTGATCATGCTGGACAGAAGGGTGCGTCCGCGCATACCCCGGAAGCGGGTCATCACGAAGGCGCACAGGGTGCCCAGGCACACGGCCATGCTGGCGGAGTAAAAGGCAATGCGCAGGCTCATCCACACCGCCGACAGGATCTGCTGGTCGCGGAACAGTTCGCCGTACCAGTGGGTGGAAAACCCGGCCCACACTGACACCAGCCGCGAGGCGTTGAACGAGTAAACGACCAGCACCATCATCGGCAGGTACAGGAACAGCAGGCCCAGCACCAGCATGGCTTTCGAGAAGCTGAGCTTACCCATGCTTTTCCATCTCCCGTGCCTGGAACCGGTGGAAGAACACGATGGGAATCAGCAGCAGGGCCAGCATAACGATGGCCAGCGCGGAGGCCACCGGCCAGTCGCGGTTGTTGAAGAACTCCTCCCACAGCACCTTGCCGATCATCAGGGTATCGGGCCCGCCCAGCAGCTCCGGAATCACGAACTCACCCACCGCCGGGATGAACACCAGCATGGCGCCGGCGATGATGCCGGCCTTCGAAAGCGGCAGGGTAATACGCCAGAAGGTGGTCAGGCTGCGACAGCCCAGGTCGGAGGCCGCCTCCAGCAGGCGCACATCCAGCTTCACCAGGTTGGTGTAGATGGGCAGCACCATGAACGGCAGGTAGGCGTACACAATGCCCAGTACCACCGCGAAGTTGGTGTTGAGCATACGCAGGGGCTCACTGATCACGCCGAGCCACAGCAACAGGCTGTTGAGCAGGCCCTGGTTACCGAGGATGCCCATCCAGGCATAGACCCGGATCAGGAACGAGGTCCAGGATGGCAGCATCACCATCAGCAGGAACACCAGTTGCCAGTGCCTTGGCGCCCGTGCCATGGCATAGGCCATGGGGTAGCCGATCAGCAGGCAGAACACGGTCGCCAGAAACGCGGTTTTCACCGAGCCCCAGTAGGCGGCGATGTACAGGCTGTCCGAGGCTAGGAACAGGTAGTTGCCCAGGTTGAGGACGATGGAAAAGGTATCGTCCACCCAGCGCACCACCGGCTCGTAGGGTGGAATGGCCATCACGGCGCTGGAGAAGCTGATTTTCAGCACCAGCGCAAAGGGCAGCAGGAAGAACAGCATCAGCCACAGGAAGGGGATGCCGAACACCACCCGGCGGTGGAACAGTACCGCTCGCACCCGCTCCATGACCGGGGTCGGAATCAGTTTCGGGATCACGGTCTCAGTTCCACAGCAATATCGGGCTGGAGGCTTCCCAGGACACGAAGACCTGATCCCCCCAGGTGGGCCGATCGCCGCGACGCTCCACATTGGCCATGGTGGCCTGTACCCGTTTACCACTGGCCAGCTTCACGTAATAGGAGGTGATGTCCCCCAGGTACGCGATGTTGTCCACGGTGCCCTGGCTCCAGTTGCTGTCGCCTTCGGGCCGGTCGGTGGTCAGGTAGATCTTCTCCGGGCGCAGGGCAACCAGGGTGTCGGTAGTTTCTGCCGGCGTGGTGACGCCCCGGTCGATGAATACCGGTGCGTCCAGCAACTCGCTGGTCAGCGTGATACTGTCCGCCTCGTCCGCCTGGATACTGGCCTCGAAGATATTCACCGAGCCGATAAACTCCGCCGTCATGCGGCTGTTGGGGCTTTCGTAGATATCAATGGGTGAGCCCACCTGGGCAATGCGGCCGTTGGCCATGATGGCAATGCGGCTGGCCATGGTCATGGCTTCTTCCTGGTCGTGGGTGACCATCAGGCAAGTGGCGCCAACCTTTTCCAGGATGTCTACCAGCTCGAGCTGCATCTCGGTGCGCAGTTTCTTGTCCAGTGCGCCCATGGGCTCGTCCAGCAACAGCAGTTTCGGGCGCTTGGCCAGCGAACGGGCCAGGGCCACCCGCTGCTGCTGCCCGCCGGAAAGCTGGTGGGGTTTGCGCGTGGCATAGGATTCCATCTTCACCAGCCGGAGCATGGCGGCTACCCGGTCGCCGATTTCGGCCTTTGGCAGCCGGTCCTGTTTCAGGCCCATGGCGATGTTCTGCGCCACCGTCATGTGGGGGAACAGGGCATAGGACTGGAACATCATGTTGGTAGGCCGCAGGTAGGGAGGCAGGTTGGTGATGTCCTGTCCATCCAGCACGATACGGCCGGCGTCGGGCTTTTCAAAGCCTGCCAGCATACGCAGCAAGGTTGACTTGCCAGAGCCGGAACCACCGAGCAGGGCGAAGATCTCGCCCCGGTGAATGTCCAGGCTGACGTTGTCCACCGCCAGCGTGCTGTCGAAGCTCTTGGAGATACCCTCGATGCTGAGTAACACCTCCACCTGGGCGGAGGTGTTGTTGCTCTCGGCCACCCTTAGCGTCCAGACTTCACGCTGGTCCAGGTGCGGGTCATCAGGCGCTGGGCGTCCTGGGGCCGGCCTTCCATCAGGTACAGCTTCTTCATCACCTCGTCGGTGGGGTAGATGCTGGTGTCGCTGAGGATCTCTTCATCGACAAACTCGTTGGCAGCGCTGTTGGGGTTGGCGTACCACACGTTGTTGGTGATGTCGGCGATGATTTCCGGACGCATCAGGAAGTTCATCAGCTTGTGGGCGTTCTCCACGTTGGGCGCACCAGCGGGGATGGTCATCATGTCAAACCACAGCACCGCGCCTTCTTTCGGGATGGTGTAGAGGATGACGTTGCCGTTGTTGGCTTCCTCGGCCCGGGCAGCGGCCTGCAGGATGTCGCCAGAGTAGCCGGCGGCCACGCACAGGTCACCATTGGCCAGGTCGGCAATGTAACGGGAGGAGTGGAAATAGGTGATGTTCGGGCGCACGGCCTTGATCACCTCGCCGCCCTTTTTGATGTCGTCGGCGTTGTTGCTGTTGGGGTCCAGGCCGACATAGGCCATGGCGGCCCGCACCATTTCCTCACCGGAATCCAGCATGGCAATGCCGCAGCCGCCGGCGGCCAGTTTGCCGGTCACTTCCGGGTCGAACACCAGGGCCCAGGAGTCGGTGGGAGCATCGTCACCCAGGATCTCCTGGATGCGGGCCTCGTTGTAGCCATAGCCATTGGTGCCCCACAGGTAGGGAATGGCGTACTGACTGCCCGGGTCGACCTTTTCCAGTTGCTTCATGAGGTCCGGGTTCAGGTGGGTCATGTTCGGCAATTTGTCGTGGTCCAGGGGCACAAAGGCCTGTGCGGAAATCTGCTTGGCCACGTAATGGTTGGAGGGTACCACCAGGTCATAGCCGGAACGGCCGGACAGCAAGGCCGCTTCCAGGATTTCGTTACTGTCGTAGACGTCGTAGATGACCTTGACGCCGGTCTCTTCGGTGAACTTCGCCAGGGTGTCCTCGGCGATGTAGTCCGACCAGTTGTAGACACGAACCTCGCCAGACGCAAGGGCGACAGAGGAACCAAGGGATACAGCAATAGCAGCCGCCAGGGCCGCGGGCTTACACAACTTCAACATGGGTGTTGTCCCTCACTGAAAGGGATGAAAGCAACGCGTGCCAGGGAGGGATTCCCTGATGCACACAGTGTTGTGCAGGTCTGCTGAGGGTGGCCTTTTGGCAGCCGGGGAAGGCGCCGGAGACTCCTTTAAGGCTTGTCCTGGAAACGGCGGTGGAGAACCGTCCGTATTCGCGCGATATGTATCACGAGTTTTTGCGGGGCGCTATTAAAACTTACATGCCCGGTATGGTGATTTGTGCTTATTCGAACAAAGTCACTGCGGCGATGCCGTTACCTCCGCTTGCGGCGGGGCCGACCCTTTGCGCCAGCGTATACATGGCCCTTCGGCTACGGCATATGCGTATCTTGCAAAAACACCCGGAACACAGGATAAAGAACGGTGAGACACGTCTGTGCCGGCTATTCCGCGCAGGTTGAGTGCAAGTTCCGAAAGGCTTTCCTATGGGTTCTGGTTCTGCGAGCGTCGAGGCTTTCCTCAAGGCGCATCCCGAGCTGCAGTTCGTCGACCTGCTGATTCCGGATATTAATGGCATTGTCCGCGGCAAAAGGGTGGATCCGTCGACCCTGGGCAAGGTATTCGAGCGGGGCATTGCCCTGCCGGCTTCCATCTTTGCCCTCAATATTCAGGGCACCACCGTGGAGGAAACCGGCCTGGGCCTGGATATCGGCGAGGCCGACCGGATCTGCCTGCCCATCGATGCCACCCTCACCATGGAACCCTGGCAGAAGCGGCCCACCGCTCAGCTGCTGCTGACCATGTATGAGCTCGATCGGTTAACCCCTTTCTTCGCCGACCCCCGGGTTGTGTTGCAGAATATTGTTGAACGTTTCGCCGACCTTGGCCTGACCCCCGTCGCCGCCTATGAAATGGAGTTCTACCTGATTGACCAGGAGAACCTGGCGGGCCGGCCCCAACCACCCAAGTCTCCGATTTCCGGCAAGCGTCCGGCGGGTACCCAGGCCTACTCCATCGATGACCTCGACGAGTACGCCGAGCTGCTGGCGGATGTGCTGGATGCGGCCCATGAGCAGGAACTGCCCGCCGATGCCCTGGTGGCCGAGTCGGCTCCCGGCCAGTTCGAGGTGAACCTGCACTATGTCAACGACGCGGTACGGGCCTGCGACCACGCCACCCTGCTCAAGCGCCTGATCAAGAACGTGGCCTACGACCATGAGATGGACACCACCTTCATGGCCAAGCCCTACCACAACCAGGCCGGCAGCGGCATGCACCTGCACGTGAGCCTGGTGGACCGGGACGGGCACAATGTCTTTGCCGGCGATGCCGAGCAGCCCAACGACATACTGCGCTGGGCGGTAGGCGGGCTGGTGGCCACCATGAACGATGCCATGGCGCTGTTCTGCCCCAACATCAACTCCTACCGCCGGTTCAGTCCAGAGTACTACGTGCCCAGCGCGCCCACCTGGGGTGTGGACAACCGCACCGCCTCCCTGCGCCTGCCCGGTGGTGAACCGGAGGCGTTGCGTATCGAACACCGGGTGGCGGGCGCCGACGCCAACCCCTACCTGTTGATGGCCGCGGTGCTGGCAGGCATCCATTACGGCATCACCAACCGCATTGAGCCGCCGCCCATGACCGTGGGCAACGCCCATGAACAGCACGAAGCCAGCCTGGTGAACAACCTGCGGGATGCGCTGCGGGAGCTGGGTCAGTCGAAAGTCATGGAGGGCTATCTGGGCCGCGACTTCCTGGACGTGTTCGTGGCCTGCAAGGAGCATGAGTTGAACGAGTTCGAGATGACCATCTCCGACCTGGAGTACCTCTGGTACCTCCACACGGTCTGATCAAGCCGGTTCATTCACAAACAAAAACGGCACCATGAGGGTGCCGTTTTTGGGTGCCAGGCCGGCTCAGTCCAGGGCGATCCAGGTAGCCTTCAGCTCCGTGTACTTGTCAAAGGCATGCAGTGACTTGTCACGACCGTTGCCGGACTGCTTGAAGCCGCCAAACGGGGCGGTCATATCGCCACCGTCATAGTGGTTGATCCAGACGCTGCCGGCACGCAGGGCCCTGGCTACCTTGTGGGCAGTGTTGAGGTTGGACGTCCACACTGCGGCTGCGAGGCCGTAGATGGAATCGTTGGCAATGGTGAGGGCCTCATCGACACTGTTGAAACCGATCACCGACAGCACCGGCCCGAAGATCTCTTCCGAAGCGATACGCATTGGGTTAAGTACGCCGTCAAAGACCGTCGGTTCGACGAACAGGCCACCGGTGTCTTCCATGATTCGTTTGCCGCCCTGTACCAGTTTCGCTCCCTCTGCCTGCCCGATACTGATGTACCCAATAACACGGTCCAGCTGGGCCTGATCGACAATCGCGCCACAGGTGGTGGCCGGGTCCAGTGGATGGCCCGGGTGCCAGCTTTTCAGGGCGTCGCAGACCATGTGCACGAACTCATCGCGAATGCTCTCCTGAACCAGCAGCCGGCTGCCAGCGGTGCATACTTCGCCCTGGTTGAAGGCAATGGCACTGGCGGCTTCGGCAGCGGCCTTCTTCAGGTCCGGCGCATCGGCAAAGACGATGTTGGGGCTTTTGCCGCCGGCTTCCAGCCAAACCCGTTTCATATTGGACTGACCGGCATAGATCATCAGCTGTTTGGCGACGTTGGTGGAGCCGGTGAATACCAGGCAATCCACATCCATATGCAACGCCAGGGCCTTGCCCACGGTATGACCGAAGCCGGGCAGCACGTTGAATACGCCGGCGGGAATACCGGCTTCCTCCGCCAGTGCCGCCAGGCGGATGGCAGTCAGCGGGGATTTTTCCGAGGGCTTGAGGATCACCGAATTGCCGGTAGCCAGGGCCGGCGCGATCTTCCAGGACGCCATGATCATGGGGAAGTTCCAGGGCACGATGGCGGCCACCACGCCCACGGGCTCCCTGGAGATCATCCCGATCTGGTCATGGGGAGTGGCGGCCAGCTCGCCGTAGACCTTGTCGATGGCTTCGGCGGTCCAGCGAATGGCACGGGCCGTGGCGGGCACATCCACCGCCCGTGAATGGGCGATTGGTTTGCCCATGTCCAGGGTTTCCAGCAGCGCCAGTTCGTCGCCGTTGGCTTCGATCAGCTCCGCGAAACGAATCAGCACACGTTTGCGTTCCGTGGGCGCGAGCCGGCTCCAGCCACCCTGCTCGAAGGCCTGACGGGCGGCAATGACAGCCTGCTCCGCGTCGGCCTGGTCACAGCTGGCTACCTGAGCCAGCTGCCGGCCGTCTACCGGGCTGATGCAGGGGAAAGTTTCACCGCTAACCGCCCATTGGCTGGCACCGTTGATGTAGGCGCGGCCTTCAAACCTCAATTGGTCAGCGAGCTGTTGCCATTGTTGCCGGGTGACGGGTGTGGATGTGTCAGACATGGTAGCCTCATAGGCATTGGGAACGGGTGATATCTGGCGAACTATCGGGTTTCCTTACGGTGCCTGCTATAGGTAGAAGAACGTGTCTTCCCGCTTGCCCAGCGCTGGCATAGACTTGCGGCAATATCGTCCCTGATGGCGCTGATCCATGACCCACTTCCCTCCGGTTCCCTCCTATTACGCCGCTTCTGCCAATCCCGCGCCGCAACGCCCTTCGCTCAGGGGTAGCTGCGAGGCGGATGTCTGTGTGGTGGGTGCTGGTTATACCGGCCTGTCCACGGCATTGTTCCTGGCGGAAGCGGGCTTCAGGGTGGTGGTGCTGGAGGCAGCCACAGTGGCATGGGGCGCGTCCGGTCGTAACGGCGGCCAGATCGTTAACAGCTTCAGCCGCGACCTGGACACCATCGAGCGCCAGACTACTGCGGACCACCTGAAGCTGCTGGCCGGAATGGCGTTTGAAGGCGGCCAGATCATTCGTGAGCGGGTGCGTCATTACGATATCAACTGTGACCTGAAGGACGGGGGAATCTTCGCTGCCCTCAATCCACGTCAGCAAAAGCACCTGGAATCCCAGCAAGCCCTGTGGCGCCGGTTTGGCCATGACCAGCTGGAGCTGCTGGACCGGGACGGCATCCGCACCCGGGTGGGCACCGATCGCTATGTAGGCGGCGCCATCGATCACTCCGGTGGCCATATCCACCCGTTAAACCTGGCCTTGGGCGAGGCAGCCGCGCTGGAGTCGCTGGGCGGCGTCATCCACGAGCATTCCGAAGTGACCGAAATTCGCCACGGTCAGCCAGCCATCGTGCAAACCGCCAACGGGGAAGTGAGCGCCCGCTTCGTGGTACTGGCCGGCAACGCCTACCTTGGCGGCCTGGTGCCGGAACTGGGCGCCAAATCCATGCCCTGCGGCTCCCAGATCATCGCCACGGAACCCCTGGATGAGGCACTTGCCAGGAGCCTGCTACCCCACGATGACTGTGTGGAAGACTGCAACTACCTGCTGGACTACTTCCGGCTGTCTGGCGACAGACGGCTGATCTACGGTGGCGGCGTGGTCTACGGTGCCCGTGACCCGGCCAATATCGAGCGGCTGATCCGCCCCAATATGCTGAAGACCTTCCCTGAGCTGGCCCACGTCAAGGTGGACTACGGCTGGACCGGCAACTTCCTGCTGACCCTGTCACGACTGCCCCAGATGGGCCGCCTGCATGACAATGTGTTCTATTCCCAGGGCTGCTCCGGCCATGGTGTCACATTCACCCATGTGGCGGGCAAGGCCCTGGCGCTGGCCATCCAGGGCCAGGCGGATCGTTTTGATGCCTTCGCCAGTCTTCCCCATTACCCGTTCCCGGGGGGACGGCTGTTCCGGGTACCGTTCACCGCCATTGGTGCCTGGTACTATGCAATGCGGGACCGGTTGGGGGTGTAAGGGGGGCTGTGGGCAGATAAACCGGGCCCGGTGGTTTATCCTTGTCGCACATTCCGGCCCGGTCATGGCCGGGTCTTCCTGGAACCAAGGAGCCCCCGATGAGCAACCTTCCCCAACTGACTGATGCCCTGCTGACCCTCGAAGACCGTGTCGCGGTGCTGACCCTGAACCGTCATGATCTGCGCAACGCACTGACCGGTTCCAACCTGATTGACGATCTTGTCGCCACCGCCGACTGGGTGAACCATTGTGACGACGTCTCTGTGCTGGTCATTACCGGTGCGGGCTCGGCATTCAGCGCCGGTGGTAATGTCCGCGACATGGCGGAGCGGGGCGGTGACTTTGCTGGTGATGTGGCCGAATGCTCGGACCGGTACCGCAAGGGTATCCAGCGTATTCCCCTGGCCCTG